>Ga0187781_10000487_pt1 | contig 28231 bp, 26 predicted proteins | sample 0715_SJ02_MP02_2_FD_132447 | JGI IMG/M metagenome (GOLD analysis project Ga0187781, IMG submission 132447) | Tropical peat soil microbial communities from peatlands in Department of Meta, Colombia - 0715_SJ02_MP02_20_MG | ecosystem: Environmental > Terrestrial > Soil > Wetlands > Peat | place... | reverse complement strand
CAGGACCTCGAGGAGCGGCGTATCGATGGAGGTGAACTGGGGTTGATACTTGAATTCATCATGAATGCGGCAGGTGAGTTCTTCGAGTGCGCCGGCGAGGGGGCGGCCGGGAGTAAAGGTGGGGCGGGCATATTCGCGCAACTCTTCGAGGAAGGGAACATAAGGGGAATCGAAGATAAACTCCGAGGCGGCGATGGACTCCGCATCGTGGGGCCGCGCCAGCAAGGCGCGCACCTCTTCCCAGCCTGGCGAGGAATCAATAATCCAACTTTGCGGCGCCACTTCCACCAGGCTCGAGGCGAGGGCGGCGAAGCGATCGTGCTTCGCAAAAACCGCAAACGCAGCCACATCGTTTCCAAAGTAGTCGCGGTGTTTTTCGAGGAAGTCCGGTGGAGGGCTGACTTCCAGCGAGTGCTCGAGCACCTGCTGGCGGGGCAAGGCGCGGGGAGTGAGGCGTGCCTCATTGAAGCATTGCGCTACGGGCGACGAATAAGCGTAGCGTGTGGAATGAGTGATGCGGTAGAGCATAGATACTCAGCCCGTCGAAAGCAGGCGCGCGGGCTTGGCGGGGCTCATAAACTGCTCCGTCAACCCCTCAGAGAACGCATACAGATTGGCCTGGAGATGCTCGATCCACGACCCGAGCGCCGCAAACCGGCCCTCGCCGTCCCGGCGGGCAAGTTCCGCCGTGTCCGCCCTGCAAACTTCTTCCTGGATGTTTGACGCCAAGTCCCCCAGCCGGCCGTTCTGGGCGGCATCGTGATCCTCCAGAGCGCCGGCCTCGCGAACCACCGCGTCCAACTGAAAGGCCAACGAGCGAGGGTTCGACTCGTCCAACAAGAGCAATTGCAGCACCCAATCGGTGCGCAAGAGGCTCAGATACCGGGCGCGGTAAGTGATCGAGCTGTCCGCGAACTGGAGCAAGAGGTGAAGGTGCGGCTCGGTGTCCGGAGGCACCTCGACCACCGCGGCGCGCAAGACCTCCGCCATCTGGAGAGCCCGCTCGAGGCGCCGGCCGAGTTCCAAAAAGCGCCATCCTGTGCCCCGCGTCGTATTCTCCAGCAGCAAACCGGAGAAAGCCGAAAGCGTCATCACGGCGCGATCGAGCGCGCTGAGGTGGGCGCTGAACCGATGTTCGGGATGGGCGGGCACGACGCGGGAGAATTCCGCTTCGAGTTGCTGGAGCACGCGCCAGGTATCGCTCGACAGGCGTTCCTTCAGTTGCCGGGCCACGCGGCGCATCTGTTTCAGGTTCCACCCCAGGCTCGAGGTCCGCGAAGGGTCGTAAACCATTTCGGTGAGAAAACGCTGCAATCGCCAGCGCTGCTCGGCGAGTGAAGCGCGAGCCTCCTCGGGCGGCAGGAAATGCATGGCCACGAGGAGAAAAACCGCGGTCTCCAAGGTTACGGCGCGTCCGAAGTCTTCTTCCGCGGAGAGCGCGGGCAGCAGGGCGCGGAGCAGGCGAACGTTGGCCTCGAGGCGTTCGGTGTAACGGCCCAGCCAGAAAAGGTTGTCGGCCACGCGGCTGGCCAGGGCGCCGGGGTTGGAATAGCCTTCGAGCCAGACAGGTGAATCGCCGAGCGCGGGAGTTGTTTCACTCGAGCTGCCCAGCACCCAGGTGTCCTTCGAAACACCGCCGAGCGAGGCGGTCAGGCGATGGGAAGAGTGTTCGGTGGTCAGGCGCGCGAGGCCGCCCGGCATCACGGCGTAGGATTGGCCGTCCCAAATAGCGAAGACTCTCATGACCACGTAACGCGCCGCCAACCCCGCTTCCGCGCGCGCTGGGGCCGTGGACAGGGCGATGCCCTCCTGCGCCACATAGCGCGCAGGGTGAGCTTGGATTTTGGCCGCCAGCTTTGCACGCGCGGCGGCATCCATCGAGGCCGGGAACTCCGATTGATGCCCGAAGCTGGGAGAAGCAGGCTTGATGACCAAGGCGTCGAGATGCTCGAGCACGTACGCCCACGCGGAGTCCTGGCCGCACCACCATGTGGCCACGGAAGGGAGGCGTAATTCCTCGCCCAGAAACTCGCGGCAAAGGGCGGGCATGCAGGCCAGGTAGCCGGGCGCCTCGAGCAGGCCGCTGCCGAGGGGGTTGTCGACGATCACGGCGCCCGCGCGGGCGGCTTGGACAAGGCCGGGCACGCCCGACGAAGAATCGCCGCGCAACTCGAGGGGATCGCAGAAGTCAGCGTCGACGCGGCGGAGAATCAGGTCCACAGGCTCGAGGCCGGCCAGCGTCTTTAGATAAACGCCTCCCTCGCGCACGGTCAGGTCATCGCCCACGACCAGCGGAAAGCCCCAATAACCCGCCAGAAAGGAGTGCTCGAAGTAACCCTCCTGGCTCGAGCCCGGCGTTAAAACCACCACGCGCGGGGTCTTCGAGCGCCTGGAGGCAGCGGCGAGCAGGGCATCGCGGCGGAGGTCAAAAAAACGCGCCAGTTGGCGGACTCGGCATTGGCTGAAGACGCTGGACAAGGCGCGGGCGCTGACCAGCCGGTTCTCGAGCGTATAACCGATGCCGGTTGGCTCCTGGGTGCGGTCCGCAATCACCCGCCAGCGGCCGTCGGGAGCGCGGCCAAGGTCTACCGCGTAGGTGAGCAGATACCTCCCATCGGCAGGCGTGATGCCGGAGCAGGGCCGCAAGAACTGCGGATTGCCGAAGACCAGCGCCGGCGGGAGATGCTGCTCGCGCACCAGCCGTTGCGGGCCGTAGACGTCGGCGAGGATGGCGTTCAACAAAGCGGCGCGCTGGGCGACCGCTGGTTCGATCTGCGTCCATTCGCTTTCGGCGATCACCAGCGGAATGGGATCGAGCGGCAAGGGGCGCTCGCTGGCCCACGGATCGCCGGCCACGGAGGAAGCGATGCCGGCTTCCCGGATGAGCGGCCCGCCCGATTGCCAGTAACGATCAAACTGGCGGAAGTCCATCCGCCGCATCGCCACCGCGAGTTGGCGCCAGTGGCGGCGCGCCAAGCCCGATGGCAACACCGCCTCGTCCCAGTGCCCCTTGAGGGGAGCATAACCCCAACCCTCCGTCGGCGATGAGTGGGGCGCCACAGTTGTGTTCTCCATGACAGAATAAGTCGAGCGGCGGGTTTAGCCCGCCATATCTCCAATGATTCCAAAACCGCGATGGCGGGGTAAACCCGCCGCTACGCGACCGTCCCCCCACGGCTTCGCCGTGGGCTAAACGATGGCGCCCGCTTCGCGGGCTTCTGGCAGCGCGTGTTCTTGGTCAACGCTTATGGGCCGTTGGCCTGGGCTTTGCCAGGCTGGCCCTTTGGGGCTGGAACATCATAGGCGATGGCCAACCCGCGCTTGGGACAGCTTTCAACTTCCGATGGCGGCGTAAAGCCGCCGCTACACGTTTTCAGCCCCGCACCCTCCTCACCCTCATTTCGTGATGGAACGCCACTTCGCAGGGACTGACCTTGCCGGAAACCGGCGCCGCCGAGGCGGGTTCCGAGGTCGCAGCCAGCGGAATATGGCCTTCGGAGGCCAACAGCCCGGAGGTCGGATCCAAGCCCACCCAGCCCGCTCCTGGAAGGTAAACTTCGGCCCAGGCATGCAGATGGGCGGAGTCTTCTTCCGGGCCTGAGGGTTCCCCGGGAGAGCGGTGGTCCGGCTTTAGTTGAAGCAAATAGCCGGAGACAAATCGCGCCGCCAAGCCCAAGTGGCGGAGAGCCTCGACCAGCAGCCGGCCGGAATCGCGGCAAGAACCGCTGGCGGCCGCGAGGGTTTCCTCCGGACTGCGCACGCCGGGGTCATTGCGGATCAGATAACGGATTTCCCGGTGCAGCCGCTGATTGAGTTCCACCAGAAAGTCGACGGTCCACGCGGGGCGGTGATCGATGGAAGCCAGCAGCGACTGGAGGCGCGGCCCGGCGGGCGATGGGTTGAGGAAAGGCTCGAGTTCGCGCTGCTCGCCCGGCTCGTAAAAGAAAGGGAATTCCTGCGCGTAAGGTTCGAGGAAGAAGTCGAAAGGGTTGATGGGCGCGAGATCAACCAGCAATTCCACCTCGAGCAACATTCGCCGGGTCGGGTCCGGGAAGAAGAGGCGCGCCACAAAATTGCCCGCCGGGTCTTGCTGCCACCGGAGGATGTGATTCTCGGGTTCGACCTTCAACGAAAAGCCGATAATCGGGGTGCGGGCGTGGGGAGCGGGGCGCAGCCGAACGACCTGAGGAGAAAGGGTCACCAGGCGGTCGTAATCATACGTGGTCTTGTGGCAGAGCCCCACCCGCAGTCCCATTACGAATTGCTCCCTACCTGGGCTGCTTCCGTGACGGGCTCGGCTTGAAAGAAGTCGCGCGCCAAGGTGTCATCGAGGGCGTTCATGCGAGCTTGCAGGCCATCCAGGTACTCGTGGAGTCCTTCCCGGATGATCTTATCCACCGGCGTGTAGTCGAGTTCTGCCCGCAGCGGGGCCAGTTCGCGTTCCGAGGGATACTCGCACGTTCCCATGGGCGTTCCGGTGATGGCATGCAGAGATTCTTCGGCGCCGCGCAGACAGTGGCGGATGGCGCGTGGAAACTCGCGATCCAGCACCAGGAAATTCACGATGCCGGAGGGCGTGATGCGGCGGTGCTTCTTGCGGTACATCTCAAACCCGCTCACCGATTTGAGCACCGCCGACCAGTGAATGTCGTCGTAAGGCGTGCCGATGGCGTGCGGCGAGGGCAGCAACATGAAGTACTTCACATCCAGAATGCGCGAAGTCTTGTCGGCGCGCTCGAGCTGGCGGCCCAGGCGAAGGAAGTGCCACGCTTCGTTGTAACTCATGGTGGAGTCGGTGATGCCCTCGAACATGTGGCAGCCGAGGCGGATGCCGTGCAGGACCTCCGCCAGGCGCTCCGACTTGACCAGCGCGCGCTGGGATTGAATCTCCAGGAACATGCTGTTGACCTGCTCCCACATTTCCGAAGAGATGATCTCGCGAATGGAGCGGGCATTCTCACGCGCGGCGCGCAGGCAGGAGATAATCGAATTGAGGTTGTCGGTATCGAGGACCAGGAACTTGATCACCGCCGGCTTTTCCGCCATGCCGTAGCGGGCGCGGAAGACGGCGTCGTCGCCGCTGGTGTCAATCAGCGGCCGCCATTGGTGGGCGGGTTCGAGGGGCAGGTCAAGCTGCAGATGCAGGTTGACGTCAATGAAGCGCGCCACGTTTTCGGCGCGCTCGATGTAGCGTCCCATCCAGTAAACCGAGTCGGCGGCCCGGCTCAGCAGCGGCCCGGTTTTACCGCTCATACGTCGCTCCTTCCTGCTCCGGCGCCAGCACCCAGGTGTCCTTGCTTCCTCCGCCTTGCGAAGAATTAACCACCAGCGAGCCTTGCCGCAGCGCCACGCGCGTCAGGCCGCCTGGCAGGACGTAAATCTCCTCGCCGTAAAGAATGTAGGGGCGCAAATCCACGTGGCGGCCCTCCAGGTGGCCGTTCACCAGGGTCGGGACGCGCGACAGGGCCAGAGTGGGCTGCGCGATGTAATTGCGCGGCCGCGCCTGGATGGTGGCGGCGAATTCCTCGCGCTGCGCGGCCGACGAGTATGGCCCCACCAGCATTCCGTAACCGCCCGATTCGTTGGCCGACTTCACCACCAGCTTATCCAGGTTTTCGAGCACGTGCTGGCGGTCCTGGTCGCGCCAGCAGAGGAAGGTGGGGACGTTAGGCAGAATGGGGTCCTCGGCTTCGTAGTAGCGGATCATATCCGGGACGTAGGAATAAACCACTTTATCGTCGGCCACGCCATTGCCCGGCGCGTTGGCCAGCGAGACGCGGCCGGCGCGGTAAACCTCGAGCAGCCCGGGAACGCCCAGGAGGGAATCGGAGCGAAAAGCTTTCGGATCGAGGAAGTCATCGTCGATGCGGCGATAGATAACGTCGACACGGCGCAAACCCTTGGTGGTGCGCATCCAGACCCAGCCCTCCTGCACAACGAGGTCGCGGCCCTCGACGAGTTGGATTCCCATGCGCTGCGCCAAAAAGCTGTGTTCAAAATAGGCGGAATTGTACATGCCCGGGGTCAGCAGCACCACGGTGGGCCGCTCGGAAGCGCGAGGCGGCGCGATGGATTCCAAAGTCTCGAGCAGCTTGCTGGGGTAGACGTCCACGGGACGGATATGCAGGCCCGCGAAAACGTGGGGAAAAGTCCGCTTCATCAGGTCGCGGTTCTCGAGAACGTACGAAACACCGGAGGGCACGCGCAGATTATCTTCCAGCACGTAGATCTGGCCATCGCCGTGGCGAACCAGGTCTGTGCCGGTGATGTGGCACCAGACTCCGCGCGGGGGATTGATGCCGCGGCACTGAGCGCGGAAACACGCGGCGGAGTTGATGAGCTCTTCCGGGATGATCTTGTCCTTCAGGATTTTCTGCTCGTGGTAGATGTCGTTAATGAATTCGTTGAGGGCATGGATGCGTTGCTTGAGGCCGCGCTCGATCCAATCCCACTCCTCGGCGCGGACGATGCGGGGAATCAGGTCGAAAGGCCAAATCCGCTCCGTGCCCGCGGAATCGCCGTAAACGTTGAAAGTGATCCCCATCTGCAGCAGGAGCGTTTCCGCGGCCCGCTGGCAGCGCAGAAGCTCACCGTCTTCGAGGGATTGGATGGTTTCGAGCAACAGGCGGCTTTCCGGCCTGGCGTGGCAACCGGCATCAAACACTTCGTCATAAAAACCATCCGTCTGATATGAATCGACTTGCATACTCCCCTCTTCCGCCCCCGGACCCTGTGTCTTTTGTCCCAAACTCGTGAGATTACTGCTCTTAGTTTAGCAGGTTGGGCGGGATTAGGGCGCGGCTTTTTTGTAGGCGGGCACTGAAAGTCTTTGTGCCGAAGACGCCTTGGAGTGCGGCGGCTTGACGCCGCCTTGCGACCTTGGGGCCGCGACGGTGGCGTCTCAGGATAGGCTTCGGTCCCCGGTCTCGGAAGGCGGCGTCAAGCCGCCGCACTCCAAGGCGCTTCGCGCAGGTTGACTGTGCGGCGACGCCGATGTAAAAAGGGCACGCTGACGCCGGAGTGGAGGCGCCACACCCTCGAGGAGACCGAGGCCCTCCTGGCGGAGGTTGGGTTGACCGGTCCGTCCTGGAGTTTACGAAGCGACTAAGCTTCCGCTGTGGTGGGATCGATCACCGATTTGACCTCGGAAATGCGATTGGCGGGAAAGCCACCCAGCCTGGCGTGCTCCCGGACCATCTCCTCATTCGGCGCGATGTAAACGCAGTAGATCTTGTCTGCCGTGACATAGCTGTGCAGCCACTGAATTTGCGGCCCCAGCCTGTTCAGGACGCTGCAGGATTTCTGCGAAACCGCCCGGACTTGGTCGGCGGTCAGCTTTCCAGCACCAGGTATCTCGCGTTCGATCACGTACTTGGGCATGCTTCCTCCGCCGGGCGGGCCGGTCCGTGACCCGCCCGATTGCGAAGCTACTTCCACTCCCAAATTCCCGCGTTCGTGTTTCCTTGCGCGTCGACTTCATATTCGAACACAGCCGCGACGCTATTGAGCCGCGCCCATTTGGCGAACGCCGTCTGGTAGAAGATCGCTCCCCGATAGCTGACCGATCCGTCTTTCCCGATCCTGCCCACGCCTTGGCCGACCCAATTTGCGGCGCCGCCTTCCGCGTTCATGACGATGCCTTGCCCGCTGCCAATGAGGCTGCCGTCCGGCCGCATCGTCGACGTGTACGTGCCGATGGTTCTGTGGGCTACGCCCAGAATCGAGCCCGCCGCCTGAAAAGAAGTTTCCACCATCGGGCCTGCGCCCTGACAGGGAAGCACTCTTCTCGCCGTCACCTTCCCAGACTCTTCGCCGATCTTATCTCCAAGCATTGTCTCCTCCTGTGAATGAGTTGTCCGGATCTGCCTTGAAAATCGTGGCACGGGCGTCCCGCCCGTGTGTCGCCGGGCCAGAGCCACGGGCGAGACGCCCGTGCCACCTCTGCGCCGTCGGCCCACTTCATGGCCGGGCTTCGAACACCAGGTTAAAGGGCGTTTCGGCGGCGCGGCGGAAGCGGGTGAAACCACCCTCAGCGGTCACCTTGCGGATTTGCTGTTCACCCGCCTGGGCGCCCAAAGCCGCTCCCACCTCCTGGGCAAGCGAGGCGGGCGTGCAGATCATGGTCGAGGCCGAGTAATAGATCCGGCCGATGGGGTTATGATTATCCTGTGTCGAGTCGTTGGCGAAAGGCTCGACGATCATCCAGGTCCCATCCTGCTTGAGGGTGGTCCGAACGTGCTTGGCCGCTCCGACCGGGTCGCCCATATCGTGCAGGCAATCGAAGAAAGCGACGAGATCGTAGCCGCCGTTTGCGGGATAGCTCTTCGAACTGGCTACTTCAAAAGTGATCTGGTCGAGCAAGCCATCGCGTCCGGCCACATGGCGGGCGTATTCAATCGATCCGCTGTGATAATCGAACCCGTAAAACCGCGATTTGGGAAAGGCCTTCGCCATGAGCATGGTGGAGGCGCCGTGGCCACAGCCCACGTCGGCGACACTGGCCCCGCGCTTCAAGCGCTCCTCCATCCCCTCGAGCGCAGGTATCCAGTTGGCGATGAGGTTGGCCGCATAATTGGGCCGGAAGAACCGTTCCGTTCCAAAGAAAAGGTTCGCGTCATGCTCGTGCCATCCCACGCCTTCGCCGGTTCGAAAAGCCTGGGTAATCTTGGGCTCATCTTTGAAGCAAGCAGAGATAATCTGGAAAGCGCCGGGAATATCCATCATTGTGAGGGCGAAGGCTTGTTCCGGCGGCAGCGCGTAGCGGTGAGTCGCGGAGTCGTAGGTGACGAAACCGCTGGCCGCGTTGGCATTCAGCCACTCGCGCACGTAGCGCTCGGAGGTACCGGTCTTGGCGGCCAATTCCGCCGCCGTCATGGGCGCCGCGCCGGCCATCGAGCGATAAAGGCCGAGCTTGTCTCCAATGACGACTAGGGCGGCATGCATGGCCGCGCCCATGTCTCCTACCACACGTTCCAAGAAAGCATTGAGCTTGGTTTCATCATGTTGTGGGACCATGGTTGTGGTGGCCATCTAGAGTCCTCCTAAGACGGGAATTTACAGACAGAATGTCGCCCGATCAGACTTTGTGTCTACGCTTCCGCCAGCAACGTTGGCGTGTTGGCTAGAGAATTCACGCTTACCCCCGGTTGTAGTCTTATTGCCCGAAGCCCACCCTATCGGTCTACCATACCTAGCAGCCTCGCCTGATGTCAAGCGCGTTTTCGGTGCTCACTACACGGCGAGGATTTTGCGGCAAATGCGGATCAGGCGGGTGTGGGGAATGGTCTGCTGGGCGTTCAAGGTCACCAGTTCACCTTCTCGGAAGCTGCTGTAATACCAGCGCGACAGCAGGCTGAGATGTTCCCAAGGGGGCAGGCGCAGGGGCGGGGTCGAGTCGCCGGCGAGGGAATCGAGCAAGGTATGAAGTTGTTGGTCGAGGGGCAAGGGCGAAGGCACGTTTTCATCCAGTGAAAGCGTCACGGGGCCACGCAACTCGCCGCGCCACACGCGGAAGAAGAGAACGCTTTTCTCTTCCGCGCCCTTCTGCATAATCAGGGCATGAAGGTCGCGCAGGTTGCGCACCAGTTCAGACTTCTGGTGGAGGAGCGTGTTGACTTTCTCGAGCTTGGCGTGGACTTTGGCCGCCTGCTCGAACTCGAGGGATTCCGACGCTCGTTCGCGCTCCTCGGCCAGGGATCGAAGCAGCGACTTACCCTGCCAGTCCAGGAATTCCACCACCCGCCCCACTTCGGTCTGGTATTCGTCGTCGGTGCAGCCGCCATAGCAAGGCGCGAGACACATCTTCATTTGCGAATAGATGCAGCCTGGGTGGGAAGGGTTGGGGTCAAGCTCCTCGACGCAGCGGCGGATCTTGAAGGAGTCCAGGAATTCCGCGGCAAAGCGCTCCGCCGCAACTTGCGTAGGAAAGGGGCCGTAGTAGTAGGACCCGTCTTTCGCCATCCGGCGCGTGGGGTAACAGCGCGGGAAGCGGTTGCGCAAATTCAACTTGAGCAGAGGCGGAGGCTTGAGGCGCAGGCGAGTGCGGTAATGGCGCGGGTAATAGTGCTTGTTGAGAAGATAACTTAGCCACTGGCCCTCGAATGCGGAGCCCACCACTTGCCATTCTACCCGGCGGGCGATCGCCCGCAAGCTGAACAGCCGCGAGTGTTCGCGCTTCGCCAAGAGCCGGTTCAGACGCCGGCGAAGGTCCCGGGTTCGTCCGAGGTAGGGCGGGGAAGCGGCGGCCGACTCGGAAGAGAAGATTGCGAATACCGCGGGGCGGGACGGAAATGATGCGAAGAAATCCTCCGGCTCACTGTTCGGATCGAATGGCACGGAGAAGTGAAGTTTCATGGCCCCACCGGTTGACTCAATTCTAGTGTAGCGCGTCTAACGCTTATTGACATCCGGAGAGCTACCAACCCCGCCCCTCCTCATGCGAGGAGGGGGGCTTGAGATTCTTCTCCGTGTCTGAGGAGGGGAGCCTGAGATTCGCCTCCTTGGCTACGGGCGGTCAGGGGTGGTTGAGATGGGATACACTGAGCGTCAGGCGGAACTCAAGCATCGCTTAGTTCGAGGAGGAATCTCGTGGAACATACCAATTCGGTCGCCCTGCCATCCACCAGTCGACTTATTCTCGTGCCCGCACTCATCAGTCTGGCGGTTACGATTCTCCGGCTGGGCGGCGAACTCGCGCACTGGTCGCAGCGGTACTTCAGCACGCAGGTGGGCGGCGGGGGAGCCATTGTGGGGATTACCTGGCTAGCTCCGCTCTTTGGAATCTATTTTGCTGTAAAACTGGTGCGGGCCGGCGCAGGTCCGCGATCGACTTGGCAAGCCCTGGGCTTCGCTCTGTTGGGGGCAGTGGTGCTGCTGGGCGGCAGTATGCTGGGACCAAGGCTGCCTTCGGTTTCCGGGTTCTACGCCAGGCTGCTTTACATCTGGGCCGTCTTCGCTTTGGCCGGGCTTGTAACCATCCCGGGTTGGCCGGGGCTCTTCGAGGTGCTGCTGGCTTACGCCTATGCGGCGCGAATACCGGTGGTGATCGTCATGTTCGTGGCTTTTCAACAGAACTGGGTGACGCATTACAGCGCCGTCCCGTCGGACACGCCGGCAGGTTTCGGCCTCTGGCCAAAGTTCCTCTGGCTGGGTTTCTTTGCACAGCTAATCTTCTGGGTTGGTTTTACGATGGTCTCGGGCATGTTGTCCGGGGGCGTAGTCGCGGTCCTGGCGCGCCTCTTCCGGCGGTCCCGGTGGTGAAATCAGCATCCCGGAGTAACTAATTAGACATCTGATAATTTCAACGATTGTTCTTGGCCGCTTCGGTGTTAAAATAGTGTTGCAGGCGGTCAGGCTCTTTAGGCACGGCACGAATTCAACCTAGTTATCCATCACGTTCATACGGCAACCCAGTGTCTCAGATGGGGGAGACAACAGATGGAATTTCCAGTGCCCGTTGTCCCGGCTCCGAGCCCCAACGAATCGAAAAATCTTTTCAAACACGTGGTCGACAGTCTTCCTGACGGTGTCTATATCACCGACCGGGAGCGCAGGATCATGTACTGGAACCACGCGGCGGAAGAACTTACCGGTTACAAAGCCGAAGAAGTCTTGGGCAAATGCTGTGCCGACAATATTCTGGTGCACATGGACGACTCCGGCAATCTGCTCTGCACGGGCGACTGCCCGCTCAGCCGCACCATGACCGACGGACTTCCACACCGCGCGGACCTTTACCTTCACCACAGGACGGGCCACAGGGTTCCGGTGGAGGTTCGGGTGCGGCCGATTTGGGGCGGCAACGGTGAAGTGGTGGGCGCGGTCGAGATCTTCAGTGACAACTCGAGGCAGAGGGCGGTGCGAGAGCGAGCCAAAGACCTGGCTAAATTCGCCTTTTTGGATCCAACCTCGCAAGTGGGAAACCGCAGCTATTTAGAGCAGCAACTCACGCAGCATTTCGATCAGTACTCCAAATTCGGCACCGCCTTCGGAATCATTTTGGCCGACATGGACGAGTTCAAGAGCGTCAACGATACCTACGGGCACGCCGCAGGAGACGCCACGCTGACGGCGGTTGCCAGGACGCTGTCGAACTGTTTGCGCGCTTCCGATGTCGTGGGACGTTGGGGCGGCGACGAATTCCTGGCGATTCTTTCCGGGGTCAACAGGCAGATCCTGGCGCAGGTTTCCGAGAAATTCAGGAGACTGGTTGCTCAGTCTTCTCTACCCGTGGATGGCGGGCAAATACAATTGACCATTTCGGTGGGCGCCGCCATGGCCGAACCCGGGGACTCGCCGGAGTCCCTTTTGAAGCGGGCGGACGCGCACCTCTACACGAGCAAACACTCGGGCCGCAATCGTGTGAGTCTGTGACCTCGGCAAACGGAGCAGGTGCGAGGCGGTGCAAGGCAGCCCTGCGATCGCCTGAAGGCGGCCATGAGGGGCCAAGCCAGGAGCTATGAATCAGGACGGACATCATATTCGTGCTCTCGTGATCGAGGATAGCGAAGCGGATGCGGCGCTGCTGCAGAAGATGCTCGAGAAGACTCCCGACGCCAACTTCACGACCACGCGCGTAGGGACACTGGCGGACGCGTTGGCCAGCCTGGCCGTCGCCAGCTTCGACGTGGTGCTCCTCGATCTGGGGTTGCCCGACTCGCGTGGTTCGGAAACTTTGACGCGCTTGCGTCAGAGTCAGCCGGATGTGCCGGTGGTGGTGCTGACCGGATTGGACGACGAGGACGCAGGCATTGCCGCCGTGCAAAAGGGTGCGCAGGACTACCTCGTCAAGGGGAGTCTCGCGGCCTCAATGCTCGGGCGGTCGCTTCGATACGCCATAGAACGTCACCGGGCCGAAAAGGCCGTGTTGGCGCAGTTGAAACAAGCCGCGATGGTGGAAGAGCGTATTCGCATGGCGGACGAACTGCACGACATCCTGGCGCAAGATTTTGTGGGCATCTTGCTGCAACTGGAAGCGGCGCGCGACCTCAACGGTTCAAACCCTCAAGCGGCGGCCAAGTGTATAGAACTCGCCGAGGCTGTGGCTCGCAGCGGCCTGGCGGAAGCGCGGCGCTCGTCTTGGGCTCTCAGCCTGCCCGAATTGGGACCCGACGGTCTGGTTGAGGCCGTGCAGAGTTTCCTTAGCCGCGTGGCAGCCGGGAACCCCACGGCCGTGGAGTTTTCCCTTCTGGGAGAACCCCGCCTCTTGCCGAATGACACAGCCTTGGGCCTGCTGCGCATATGCCAGGAGGCGGTGGTCAACGCTTTTCGACACGCGCGCGCCAGCAAGGTTCGCGTACAGATAACGTATGAACCTTCGGTTGTCGTGGTGTCTGTGCAGGACAATGGACGCGGCTTTGATTCTCAGACGCCCGAAGCCCGAAGGGGATTCGGCCTCACCAGCATGCGCGAGCGGGCAGAGCGCATTGGCGCGCAAATTGAAATCTCCGGTGGACCAGGGCAGGGAACGCGAATGACTGTGGTGGCGCAAACGCTCCTGCGGGACGTGGACGGGCCGACATTGGGAGAGTTGCCGAAGGCGTCCTCAGCCTGACTGCAGCCCTAATCTTTCATCAAGTCGAGGACCGCGCTGGTCATGGCTTTCACCCCAGTGCGCAGCGTCGGCTCGGGAACGGGCGCCCACAAGCTGGAGTGCAATCCGGGCAGCGCTACACCGGTGCGCCGGCTTTCCGCAAGCTTGGCCGGGTCGACAGCACCGAGCGAAAACTGGCAAATGGGGATCTGGCGATCCTCGAGGCCAAAACGGCAGAAGTCCTCGCTGGCCATCACCGGAGGCGCCTCCTCGACGTTCTCGGGCCCCAAAACATTCTTAAAGACCTCTGCCAGACGTAAGGTCAGCTTGGGATCGTTGTAGAGCGAAGGCGTGAACTCGGTGTCACTGGCGACGACGAGGGGAGCCAGCGAGGGCGGAATTCCGTCCGCCGCGGCGATGCCTTGCGCGATTCTGGCGAGCGACGACAGGATGCGCTGCCGCACTTCCTCTTTATAGGTGCGGATCGTAAGCTGCAAATGCACTTCGTCGGGAATGATATTGGGACGTGTGCCGCCGTGAATTGAGCCGACGGTGACCACGGCGGGATCAAAGGGCGAATTCTCACGGCTGATAATGGTCTGGATGGCGAGGATGAACTCCGCGGCCTCGACGATGGGGTCTTTGGCCACCTGCGGCGCGGACCCATGGCCGCCGATGCCGCGCAGCGTGACCTCGACGGAAGTGGAACTGGCCATAGCGTAGCCCGGGGTGTATGCGACTTTGCCCGCCGCAATCCCGGGCGAGTCGTGCAGCGCGAGGACGTAATCGGGACGCGGGAAGCGGGTGTAGAGTCCATCGTCCAGCATGGCCAGGGCGCCGTTGATGGCCTCCTCGGCGGGCTGGGCGAGCATCACCAGCGTTCCATGCCATTGCTCCTTCATTTCCTGCAACATTTTTGCGGTTCCGAGGAAAGAGGCAATGTGAATGTCGTGCCCGCAAGCGTGCATCACGCCGACCTCGCGCCCCGCGTCATCTTTGGTCCGCACTTTACTCGCATAGGGCAGGCCCGTCATCTCTTCCACGGGCAGCGCGTCCAGCTCGGTCCGAACGTACACCGTCGGCCCCGCGCCATTCTTCAGGACACCCACCACTCCGTAAGAGGGCCAATCCGGATGGCCGGGATATTTGCCGATGTGCGCGGTTACGTCGTATCCGAGGGCGCGGAGCCGGCCGGCGACAAACTCCGAGGTTTTCTGCTCGTGATGCGAAAGTTCGGGCGCCGCGTGCAGCGACTTGTAGGTGGATAGAAGCGCCGGAATTTCGCGTTCAATGAGAGCATCCAGACTGGTTTGCTGAGCGCGTGCAGCAGGGACGCCGAGGAGTAAGCAGAAGAGGCAAAGCCACGCAGGGTAATGGCTCACGGAGCCCTCCGGATAAAGTATCGTAGGGGCGGCCCCTGGAACGCGGGCTTCCAGCCCGCATCTCGCAGGTGAGCAAGCGGGCTGGAAGCCCGCGCTCCCAGGGTTGCCCGTACAACTATGAAGGAATTGGGCAGCAGGAGGCAAGGGAAAGGTCGGCCGGCAGCTAATCACCATTCCAAATTCCAGGGCCAGATTGAGTTTGGTATAATGCCCACCAAATCCGAGTGGAACTCCTCAGCGTGTCGGGGCGGGAGCAGGTATCTGTCCTCATGGAGCCTGATGCTACTCCAGGCAAGGTGGTGAATCATGAAGGTGAGACTCTGGGGCGTGCGCGGGTCGACGCCGACCCCGGAATTAGGGCAGGGACGGTACGGCGGCAACACGGCATGCGTCGAGCTGCGACTCGACAACAACACCCTCATCATCGTCGACTGTGGAAGCGGAATAAGAGCGCTGGGGAAGAGCCTGCGGCGCGAATTCGCCGGCCGCAGTATTCAGGCCCATATCTTTCTCACGCATTTTCACTGGGACCACATTCAGGGAATACCGTATTTTACACCCTTTTACAACAAAGATAATGCCTTCATTTTTTACTCCCCGCTCTGCCGGGGCGTCCGGTTGCGCGGAATAATCGAGGGCATGATGCGAAGTCCCTATTTTCCCGCCGCGATGACGGCGAAGCGGCGGTTTTTGCAAATGGGCAAGACCCCCGTCCAAATCAAGGGAGCAATGATTAGCACTGCGCTGCTCAATCATCCGCAGGGGTGCGCAGGCTACCGGATTGAGGCGGACGGCAGCGTGTTCGCTATGGCGACAGACACGGAGCGCGGCGCGCCCCTGCAAGACCGGGCGCTCCGTAAACTGGCCCACCATGCCGACCTTCTCCTCTTCGACTCCCAGTACACGCCCCAACAATCCAAAGGCGAGAAGAAAGGCTGGGGGCACAGTTCCTGGCAGGAGGGCACGCGGCTGGCCATTGAAGCCGGCGCCAAGCGGCTGGTGTTGTTCCACCACGATCCGGATAGCGACGACGCATTTGTTGACGGGCTGGTGGCGCGGGCACAGAAGGAATTTCCCAACACCATCGCGGGCGCAGAGGGGCTTGAAATCCGCCTCGAATCCGTCACCACGTAGGGGCGGCGGTGCCGGCCGACTTGGGTGTCGTGTGGCTCGAAATGCTGAAACGCAGCCGGATCGGTTATTACCGCACCGCCCAAGCCAGCCCATCGGGTTGTTTGCCGGCGGAGATGCGGCCGGTGATTTCCAAGGTCTTCAAGTCGACCACCGCGACGTAGTCCTTGCCGCTCACGGCGACGAATGCCCGGGAGCCATCGGGCGCCATGAGGATGCCTGCCGCGCCGCCGCCCAGATCAAAGCGCTTGATTTCCTTGCGGCTTGCCGCGTCCAGCACCACGAGGTCGGCGCCCGCGCGGCCCCCGAAGCCCAGGCCGGAGATTAGAACTCTCGAGCCATCCGGAGTGAACTTCAGACGATTCGCGCCGTTGACCGGAATGGGGATCGTTTGGGTCGGTCTCTTGGTGGCGAAGTCGATGATGGTCACCGTGGCATCGCGGGCGTTGGCCGCCCAAATCTCTTTTCCATCGGGTGAGACGTCAAAGCCTTCCGATCCGTTTCCCGAGTGTACGTTGGTTACTTCCCAGGTTTTTCGCGGACCTCCCGGCGGTGGACGAAATCCGGGGGGAGGGCCGCCGCCAGGGGGGCCGCCGGGTGGAGGGCCGAACCCGCCGCGTGGAAGAACCTGCTCGAGGATGCTGATGGTGCCGGAGCTAACGTTGGAAGTAACGAGCAGCTCGAGGCTTTTGGACACCCAAACCATGTGCGTGCGGTCCTGACCGGTGCCCAAAATCCAATCCACTTTGCCTGAGGTGGGATCGTACGTCCCGACAACCTTGTTCGTTTCGGCGGTGAAATAGAGCTTGCCGCCGGCGAAGGCCAAACCGTGGGCCGAATGGAGAGCTCCGAGATCAATAGGCGGCAGAGATTTCTGCGCGACCAGATCAACCACAGAAATCGTGTGGAGATCGCTGTCTGAGCCGCCGTAATTCGAGATGTAAGCGAGCCTGCCGTCGGCGGATGCGATCACTTCATGCGGATCGGGACCAGACGGGACGCGGCCAACCACCTGCAGGCTTGCCGGATCCACGATGGCGAGCGACTCGTCGCTCTTTGCCAGAACCAGCAGCGCGGGGGAAGGTGTTTGAGCGGAAGCGTGCAAGGCCCCGAGGAGTGCCAGGCCCAGACCGTAAACCAGTGCTAACGAAGCTCGTAGGTTTCGCATATCATCACCTCGTACTGGCTGACTACGCAGAATGAAGGGAAGTAACGTGAAAAACCCGTACCAAAGGACCGTGCAACCGCCATTCCAGATTCCAAATTCCAAATTCAAGAGCCCGCAGCGAGAAGGCTTCCCGAGGACAATAGGGCGGTGCAACCGCGACTCCAGATTCCAGATTCCAAATTCAAGACAAATTGAGGCCGTGGGCGCGGGCGTGGGCGTGACGTGCCAATCGCCGCTCGCCGACTAACGAGGCGAGCTTCTTGCCGGTCAGTTCCTCGTAGACCTTTCCGGCCTGCGACGGCAGCGAATCGCCGACATAGCGCGCGATCTGCGCGTTGCCTTTCAACGTGGCCCGGATGGCTTCGATCTGACCCTTAGCTTCCTCGGGCGACTTCTGGGCCATCAGGTTGCCCACTTGGTCGCGGAGCGCTTGGAAGAATGCCTGCTGGTCGTCCAAGACCGTTGCCACCGAGCGCGGGCCGTGGCCGGTGCACACGACACTGGGGCGGAGTTTCTTGACGGCATCCAGCGTCACCACCCACTGGCCCACGTCTCCGTCGCCCACGTAATTGTAGGGGCCGTTCACGCACACATCGCCCGTGAACAGAATTCGTTCCTTGGGCAGCCAGGCCACCGCATCGCCATGCGTATGCGCCACTCCCAAGTGCATCAGCTCAACGCGGTGTTTGCCGTCGTCAAAATACAGGTCTTTCGAAAACAGGACGGAGGGCGGTTTCAGCTTGGTGTCCTTCAGATCGGCGCGTGTTTTCGCGGCCGCTTCCCACGCCCCTGGCGTGTTGTCATAGTAGCCCGTCTCGTACCGTTTCATCTCCTCAATCACTCCCGTGTGCGCCACCGGCACCGCCCCGTTTTCCACATATACCTGATTTCCATACGCGTGGTCGCCGTGGTGATGGGTGTCGAAAGCAAACCGGATCGGCTTGTCGGTCATGGAGCGAATCTTGCCGATGATCAGTTTCGCCCCAGCAGGGAAATTGGCATCAACCACCAGCACATAATCTTCAAATATGATCCAACCGTTGTTACAGACTGCATCGGCGTTGTCTGCAACCGTTCCTTCGTGAAAATAGATGTCCGGGCCCAACTGGTCCGCCTTGCCCGCCTCAGCCACACCCGCCGGAATGGGCCCGGCAAGCAGTTCAGCCTCCGCCGCGAGGCTTAGAAACGCAGTTCCTACCGCCAGGAAGTCCCGCCTGTTGACGTCACTCATGTTCCCCCCTAATCGATCGTTGTAATAGGCTTGAGTGAAATTGTACACGAAATCAGCGGGCGACGGCTGGTGAACTACCGGCGGGTAGTGCCTCAGTCTGAATTTGTAGCGGCGAGTTTACCTCGCCAAATGGCGGCATAAAGCCGCCTCTACTTCAAACTGAGGCGCTACCTACCGGCGGGGAAGTGGACAGCCAGCTTATCGTAGGTGGTGAGGAGGTCCTCGGGCAGGACGCGAGTCTCACCAATGGCCGTCATGAAGCTGCAATCTCCGGTCCAACGGGGGAGCAGATGCAAGTGCAGGTGGTCCGCCACGCCGGCCCCGGCGCACTTTCCCATGTTGATACCCAGATTATAGCCTTCGGGATGATAGCAATCTCGCAAAGCCGCTTGCAGCCGCCGGGCCAACTCCATCATCTCGACTAGCGTGGAGGGTTCGACCTGTTCGAGGCTGGCGACGTGCGCGTAGGGGATGATCATCGAGTGGCCGGTCGTGTACGGAAAGAGGTTGAGGAGAATGAAATTGCAGCGGGCGCGGTAGAGCAGCAGATTGTCGCGGTCGCGAGAGGGATCGGCCGCACTCTTTTCACAGAAGATGCACCCCGCCGTCGCGTTGGCCTGGCTGACGTAGCGAAAGCGCCACGGGCTCCAAAGGTAGTCCATATTAAGATGTCGCCGGGCTCGAGGGCTCTGGGGCCGGGGCAGCCGGGGGAGAGGGAGGGGCGGCGGCCGCTGCCGCGCTGTTGACGAGATCCTTCAATTCTTTGCTGGGATTAAAGTAGGGAATCTTCTTGGCGGGCACGTCCACGCGCACGCCGGTCTTCGGATTGCGCCCGATGCGGGGCTTGCGCTGGCGCGTGCGGAAGCTTCCGAAACCCCGGATTTCCACCTTGTCGCCGACGCGAAGCGACTTCACAATACTCTCGAAGATCGTCTCAACAATGATCTCGGAGTCCTTGCGGCTCATCTCCACAGCCCGCGCAACATCTTCAATCAGTTCCGCTTTGGTCATGTTCAACTCCTGGTGCGAAGTGTCGGGGACGACCGGTTCATTTGCTCGCCAAGTCAGTGTTCAACGGCCGAGGTTGAAGACGAGTACTCCAGGGCATTGATGCCTGCTGAAGAAAGGGCTTCCGCCATGGTGGACTTTCTCACCGGCTCTTTAGGTTTCTCGATTACCGGCGCCGCCGCCGGCGCTACCGCCTCCTTCAGGCTTAAAGCGATTTTCCGCTCCCGTGCGTTCAGGCGAATCACCCGGAACTCGAGCTCGCTTCCAACCTCGAGCTTCGCGCCTTCACTCCGACCATGGCCGTTTTCAAACTCCGAAACATGACAGAGACCTTCAATGCCCTCTTGCAGTTCCACAAAGGCGCCGAAAGACGCCACCCGCGTTACTTTGCCACGCAGCATATCCGCCACGCGGACCTTGGAGAAAAACGCTTCGCGGGGATCTTCCTCGAGTTGTTTCAAGCCCAGAGCCAGGCGGCGATTCTCCGGGTCCACCGCCAGCACCACGGCGTCGACCGTCTGCCCCTTTTTGAGGACCTCAGAGGGATGCTTCACATTCTTGTTCCACGACATGTTGGAGATGTGAATTAAGCCGTCCACGCCATCTTCGATCTCGACGAAGGCGCCGAATTCCGTCAAGTTGCGAACCCGGCCATGCACCAACGAGCCCACCGCAAAGCGGTCGCCCACCTGCGTCCAGGGATCGGGAAGAGTGGTCCGCAGGCTGAGCGAAATGCGCCGCTTCACCGCGTCCACGTCTAGCACCCCGACCTCCACTCGCTCCTCGAGCTTGAGGATTTTGGAGGGATGACGCAGCCGCTTGCTCCAGCTCATCTCGGAAATATGGATGAGACCTTCCACACCGGGCTCAAGCTCGACGAAAGCGCCGTAATCGGCAAGGCTCACCACGCGGCCTGCGACCCGCTCTCCGGCATGATAGGTGGCCGCAACCCTCTCCCATGGGTCGGGTGTGAGCTGTTTCAATCCCAGGGAGATCCGTCCCTTTTCGGGATCGTGCTTGAGCACCTTCACTCTAATCTCCTGGCCCACCTGGACAACCTCCAAGGGGTGCCCAATTCTTCCCCAGGAAAGGTCGGTGATGTGGAGCAGCCCGTCGATCCCGCCCAAGTCTACAAAAACACCGTAATCCGTGAGGTTCTTGACCTTGCCGTCAACTTCCGCGCCTTCCACCAATCGCTCCGCCAATTCCTGTTTGCGCCGATTCAACTCTTCTTCGATCGCCGCCTTACGGCTGACCACAACGTTGTTCTTCTTGCGGTTGACCTTGATGACCTTGCAGGGAAATTCCTGGCCTTTAAGCTCATCCAGGTTGGCGTGCATGCGCACATCGGCATGAGAAGCCGGAAGAAAAGCCGGAACTCCGATATCCACCATCAGGCCGCCCTTGATGCGATCCACCACGCGGCAGGTGAGGTTGCTCTGATCCTGGAAGGCACGTTCCACACTGTCCCAGGTCTTGCGGCGTAAAGCCCTCTGATAGGAAACGCCGATCGTGCCGGAGGCCTCGTCGTAATTCTCGACCCAGAGATCAACCCTATCCCCGGGATTGATTCTCAACTGGCCGTCAAATGTCAGGAACTCACTGCGAGAAACCTGGGCCTCACACTTTAATCCGACGTCCACGACGACTTCGGTATCAGTGATCTTGAGTACGTGGCCCTGAACGATCTCCCCTGTGGCAATCATGGGTGCGGATAGTGCTTCCATCCCCTCCATTAGATTGGCCACTTCGCTGCTTTCAGCGCTCCTCGATTGGGCATCACTACTCTGAGCCTCGAGCTCAATCCCCGCCTCTTGCGAAATACCACTCCCTGCCTCTTGCAAACTACTGCCCTTTTCGTCAGCGGACATCCGCCGGCCTCCTCTCCAGGTACCCGACGCAGGCCTACAAAGGAAGTCCTATTCTACCGTTGGGCGGAAAGCGAAGTCAATGCGAAGCAGCAAATTGCCGGGAGGACACGATGTCCGCCTCCACCGCTCTGAAAATGCTTGCGCCGCAGGCGCCTTGATGGAGTGCGGCGGCTTGACGCCGCCTTTCTCCTACGCGTACGTACTCAGCGGGCCGTGGCAATCCCAAGGCGGCGTCAACCCACCGCACTCCAAGGCGCTTCGCGCATTTTCATGGTTTCCGGGTGCCGGTCAGCAGAGAGGCATGAGCGACCGCTTTCACAATGGTCTACTCGGCGTGGAACTTATAGGCGGCTTGTTTGATGGCTTTGCGGTAGTCGTCGGAATTCATTTCAACCAGCTTGCACATTTCGTAGAGCCGTGAGCGCAGTGTGACTCCCAGTTGGTTCAAAGTAAGTTCTACACTCGGGACCGCTTCACCTGACGGCGAGCGGACTTGTCGAGGACGTTGGGATTCGCCCAAGGGGAGCGTCGTGGTTATGAGAGTGACCTTTTTGTGGTTATAACGAGAGTTGATAATATGCTGTAAGGTCTCTTTTACCCAGTCACTGGGATTCCAGGAAGCAAGTTCGTCCAGCAACAACACTTCCGCTTCCAGCACCGGCTGGAGAATGGAAAGCTCCGAATTCTGGGAGACCGGGTTGTAACTGTCTCGAATGGCCTTGAGCAGGTCGTGGAAATCGTAAAAGAGGCACTCCGCACCTTTTTGCAGGATCAATTCCCTCAGTACGGCAACGGCGAGGTGGGTTTTGCCGACGCCGGTGGGGCCGACGAAAAGCAGGCCAAAATCCGTGGGGTATTCCTTAACAAAATTCTCCGCGTTCAGCTTGGCCCATCTCAAGCTCTGGTTATCGCGTCGAATATCAAAATTCTCGAAGGCGCAATTCTCGTACCTCTCTGGAATATGCGCCCGGCGAAGCAACTGCTCCGAGTGCTCCTTGTCGAAGCAATCACACCGGGTCACTCGCCGGACGCCTTCCACCTCAATCGGCTTCCAACCCGTTCCGTCGCATTGTGGGCAGTCCTTGCGCGGCATGTTAGATGCCTTCACTTACCAGCCTGCCGTTGCGTCCGGATCAGATGCGGCGGGGCAACGCGCACCATAGCATTCTGGATGCGCTCCCGGTCCAGGGAGGGCTGAAGCAGGACTTCCTCTTGCACGTAGGCGACAAAAGCCTGTACTTCCTTTTGCATCTCCTGCATGCGGTCGCGCATGTTCAGGATGATCTCAATTCCCGCCAGGTTGACGCCCAGGTCGCGCGCCAGGTTCAGGATGGTTTCCAGGCGCTCCAGATCTTCATCCCCATAAAGACGGGTGTTACCGTTGGTGCGTGAGGGCACCAGCAAACCCTCCCGCTCATAGAGTCGCAGCGTTTGTGGGTGAATATTGTACATCTCCGCTACAGCGCTGATCATATAACCGGTCTTGCCGCGAGTTTTTCTGCCACGAGGGCTCATAACACCAGTTCAGAGTCGAGAGTTGAGAGTCGAAAGTCAAAAGCCAAAAATCATAAATGTCTTCGAGGCTGCCTTTGTAGTCATCCTTTGCCCTTCAGCCTTCAACAGTTCAGAGTCGAGAGTCGAAAGTCAGAAACCAAAAACCGCTTCGACGCTGCCTTTGATGTCGCCCTCTACTCTTCAACCTTTAGAGTTTAGAGAAGACAAGTTCAGAGTCGAGAGTCGAAAGTGAGAAACCAAAAACCGCTTGGATGCTGCCGTTGCTGTCATCCTTTACTCTTCACCCTTTACCCTTCACCCTTCACCCTTAGAGGTACTTCGTCAAGTCCCGCCTCGGGTCTTCCGGGTTCAGCCGGGCAAGTTCGCGGAGAATCTCTTTCGTCCTTTCGTCGGCTACCCGAGGGACCACCACCTGGACCTTCACGAACTGATCTCCGCGCGCCGCGCTGCGCAGTGACGGCGCACCCTTGCCGCGCAGCCGTAATTGCTGGCCGCTCTGCGTGCCGGGCGGAATCTTGATGGTGGACGGCCCCAGCAGGGTCGGCACCTCGACCTTAGCTCCCAGGGCCGCCTCGGTCACCGTCACCGGGACATTCACGTAGATGTTGTCGCCTTTGCGTTCGAAAATCGGATGAGGCTCAACCTCGGTGACAATATACAAATCTCCCGCCGGCCCGCCGGCCGCGCCGGCATTCCCCTTGCCCGGCACCCGCACGCGAGAACCGGTATCCACGCCCGGCGGTATGCGCACCTCGAAAGACTCCGGAGTTCGCATGTAGCCCGTTCCGCCGCAGGTTGGGCAACGGGGTCGCTGGCGGCCGGTTCCGCCACACTGCGGGCAGGCGATGGTGAATCGCATCGTACCCGCTTGGCGCGTGACCTTTCCGGTCCCGCCGCAAGCCGTGCAGGTAACGGGAGCGCCTCCGGCTGATCCGCTGCCTTTGCAGGTGGGGCAGGTCTCCTGACGGGCCACGGTAATCCGCACCTGGGTGCCGCGAATGGCATCCCAGAATCCCAGGTGCATGTGGTGCTCGAGGTCGCTGCCTTTTTGCGGCCCTTCTTCTTCCTCTTCCCGTTGGCCGGAGCGATTGAACAACTGCGAAAAGATGTCGCGGAAACTTCCGCCAAATCCTCCTCGCTTCTCAGCTTCTGTATCCACGTTTTCGAAGTTCGAGAAATCGAAACCCGAAAAATCGAAACCGGGACCGCCACCTGTACCGCCGCCCGCGCTCGGTGGCGCGCCGGGCGGCGGCCCGCCCGGAGGAATATTGTTCGAATAAAATCCGTACTGGTCGTAAATCTGGCGCTTCTTCTCGTCACCCAGGATTTCGTAGGCCTCCGAGATCTGCTTGAATTTTTCCTCCGAGGCCTTGTTGCCGGGATTGACGTCCGGGTGGTATTTGCGCGCCAGGCGCCGGTACACCTTGCGGATCTCCTCCGGCTTGGCGTCGCGACTTACCCCCAGAGTTGCGTAATAGTCCTTTTGTGTACCTACAGGCATGGAATTAGTTCTTCATCTTTTCCATAATCGCGCCCAGATGGTCGGGGCAGCGCGAGCGCAGCCATTCCTCTAATTGGCGCTGAATCTCCTTGGCCGCAGGAGAGCTCATGATCGCCTGGTCCAAACTGAGCTCCATGAAATGCTTCCAGTGGCATTGCGGGCATTCCACGCCCACTAGACCTCGATGTTCCATAAAGCGGTTTAGAGTCCGCAGTCGAAAGTCGAGAGCCACGCCCCTGCCCCCGCCTTAAAACTGTTCCTCTATTCCTCCCTCCAAACAACAGCTTCAATCGAACCCACCACGATGCGGTCCAGGATCAAGAGACCGCTCTCGACCTTCGACTCTTAACTCTCGACTGTTGTTTTCAATTCTGCTTTTTGTCGTCGCTATCCACCACTTCCGCGTCGATCACTTCGCCGTCGCCCTTGCCCGTGCCTTGCGGGGCCTCGGCTTGCTCGGACGGCCGGGACGCTCCCGGAGCGCTGCCGGGCGTTTCCTGCGGCCCGCGTGCCGCGGACGCCTGGCGGTACATGGCTTCCGCCAGTTTGTGGGAGGCGGTCGTCAAGCGCTCCACCGAGGCGTTGATCTTCGAGACGTCTCCCTCCTGGATCGTCTTCTTGGCTTCGTCCAAGGCCGCTTCGATGTTTTTGGCATCACCTTCAGAGATTTTCTCCCGGTTCTCTTTCAACATCTTCTCCACCGAGTAGACCAACGAATCGGCGCGGTTCTTGGTTTCGATATCGTCTTTGTGCCGGCGATCTTCTTCCGCGTGGAGTTCGCCTTCCTTGGTCATCTTCTCCACTTCGTCCTTGCTCAGACCGCTCGACGACGTGATGGTGATTTTCTGTTCCTTGCCCGTACCGAGGTCTTTGGCAGAAACGTTCAGAATGCCATTGGCGTCAATATCAAAGATCACTTCAATTTGCGGGATGCCTCGGGGAGCCGGGGGAATGCCCACCAGATGGAACTTGCCGAGCGTCCGGTTGTCGCGCGCCATCTGCCGCTCACCCTGCAGGACGTGAATCTCTACCGAGGTCTGATTGTCCGCCGCCGTCGAAAACGTCTCGTTCTTCCTGGTCGGAATCGTGGTGTTGCGCTGGATCAGCGGCGTCATCACACCGCCCAGGGTTTCCACGCCCAAGGTCAGGGGGGTAACGTCCAGCAACAGCAGGTCCTTCACTTCGCCGCCCAGCACGCCCGCTTGCACCGCCGCGCCTACCGCGACGACTTCGTCGGGGTTGACGCCTTTGTGCGGATCCTTGCCCAGGAACAGGTCCTTGACGATCTGTTGCACGCGCGGGATGCGCGTCGATCCGCCCACCAGCACCACCTCGTCGATCTTTTCAGGATTGATGCCGGCGTCGGAAAGTGCCTGCTTCACCGGACCCACGGAACGCTGGAAGATGTCTTCGCACATCTGCTCGAATCGCCCCCGCGTCAGTTTCAGGGTCAGGTGTTTCGGACCGGAGGCATCGGCGGTGACGAACGGCAGATTGATCTCGGTTTCCAGCACCGTCGACAGCTCCATCTTGGCTTTCTCGGCAGCTTCCTTCAAGCGTTGCAGCGCCATGCGGTCCTTGGAGAGATCGATTCCTTGATCTTTGCGGAACTCGTCCACAATCCAATCCATGATGCGCTTGTCGATGTCGTCCCCGCCCAAGTGTGTGTCGCCGTTAGTTGACTTGACCTCCACCACGCCCTCGCCGACCTCCAGGATCGAGATGTCGAAGGTGCCGCCGCCGAAGTCGTACACCGCAATCGTCTCGTCGCGCTTCTTGTCCAGTCCGTATGCCAACGCTGCCGCCGTGGGCTCGTTGACGATGCGCAAGACCTCCAAGCCGGCGATCTTTCCGGCATCCTTAGTGGCTTGGCGCTGGGAGTCGTTGAAATAGGCAGGGACCGTGATCACCGCCTGCGTCACTTTCTCGCCGAGGTACTGCTCGGCGGCATCTTTCATCTTCTGAAGAATCATCGCGGAGATTTCAGGCGGAGTATATTCCTTGCCCTGGGCCATTACGCGCGCGTCACCATTGGGTCCGGCTACGACCTTGAAAGGCACGGTCTTGATCTCGCTCTGAACCTCGTTAACCCGACGTCCCATGAAACGCTTGATGGAGTAAATGGTGTTCTCCGGGTTGGTGATGGCCTGGCGCTTGGCCACTTGACCCACTAGCCGTTCACCGGTCTTGGTGAAGGCCACAACCGACGGGGTGGTGCGTCCCCCTTCTGGGTTAGTTATGACCACCGGATCCCCGCCTTCCATAACGGCCACCACTGAGTTGGTGGTTCCCAGGTCGATACCGATAATTTTGCCCATATGTCGAATTCCCCCTAATCAATGCGAACCCGAGAGGGGTTCACGAACAAGTTCAAAACATTGGATGACAACAGCCACCCATTAGTTTCAGGCCATAATAAAAGTTGAGTCTATCCGTGTCAAGTGAAAGTTGAGAAGTCGAGGAGTGGGCCGACGCCGGGTGGGCGTGTTGACCGATTCCGGTCTGGCGTTCGGCTATCCAACTTCTTGGGGCTTCAACTTCTCGATTCCTGGACTTTTTGTCATTTCCCTTTGTTCTCATAGACATTCCCGCTTTGTTCCTTCAATTCTGTTGGTACAACCCGCTCGGTTGCCCGGCACGGGCGGCGACCGATGCCCTTAGCCATACTACCATAGCTCAGGCAACTTGTCAAGCAAAAACAACCGCTCCCCGACGATCGCGGCAAGACGATTGAATACGCCGGAGAAGCGGATTCCCGCTTTCCCAGGAATGACGTACACCCCGGCGCCAACTCTGACCCTTGCCATTCCCGCGAAAGCGGGATTCCACTGACCCCACCGAGAAGCGTCGGCTCGCCACTCTGCCGCGATCGTTCCCCACTACGTCGCCTGTCATTATGAATGGAGGAGGAATGATGGGGGTGTAAGCTGGATGAGGACAACGTGGGCCGGGCGCACGCCAACTCAGGTCCGGCGCGCGCCTTTCAGTCTGCCCTCACAACCCGCTTTATGGTTTATCATTGGATTCGGGAGGTTCCGCATGCCTGGCAAGAAGAAGGAGTACACTCCTGAACACGCCGGATCGGGAGTTCGGGCCAAGTTGCCGGAGATCGAGACTTGGCCAAATCAGTACGAAAATTACGAGATCACCATTTCCATTCCCGAGTACACGTCGATCTGTCCGCGGACCGGATTGCCGGACTTCGGAACCATCACGATCCATTATCTGCCCGACAAGCTCTGTGTGGAATTGAAGTCCCTGAAGTATTACATTCTCGCCTACCGCAACCTGGGCATTTTCTACGAGAACGCCGTCAACCGCATCCTGGACGACGTGGCGCGCGCCTGTCGCCCGAAGTGGGCTCGGGTGCGCGGCGAATTCACCACCCGCGGCGGCATGCGCGCCACCATCGAAGCCCGGTACCCCAGAAAAGCAGTGGCTAGTGGCTAGTGGCTGGTGGCTAGCGAAAGAAGCAGTCATCGGGGATTGTGGCTGGTGGCTCAAGGGTAGCGAGCGGCAGCCGGCCGAGGCGCAGCCACTAATCACTTCCCACTAGCCACTGTTCTTGCTAGTCCAAGTCAATTTCCTTCAGCGGGGGTCCGGCAGGAACGTCTTTGGTCTTCTCGATAGCCTGCTTGAACCGGCGTTCGAGGAGTTCGGACTTCATCTTTTCCTCTGCGGCACTCTGTTTGAAGAGGCTTTCGCGCCGCTCCGCCTCCTTCTTGAGGAGCTCGGCAGCCTGGTTCAGGTCAGGTGCTTTGTTGGTTTTTGGGGGCGGTTCGTGGAAGAGGACTTTGCGAAGCTCCGCGTCGATTTCCAGCCGCGCCCCGCAGCTCGGACATACGACCTCTAGCGTTTTGGGCCTGTGCTTACTCATCTCGAAAATTCATGAT
>Ga0187781_10000486_pt1 | contig 28246 bp, 18 predicted proteins | sample 0715_SJ02_MP02_2_FD_132447 | JGI IMG/M metagenome (GOLD analysis project Ga0187781, IMG submission 132447) | Tropical peat soil microbial communities from peatlands in Department of Meta, Colombia - 0715_SJ02_MP02_20_MG | ecosystem: Environmental > Terrestrial > Soil > Wetlands > Peat | place... | reverse complement strand
GTCGTTGGCGTGCGTCTGGACGTTGAGCGCGAGATCGCCGGAGGCGACCGAGCGCAGCACGGTGGCGGCGTAGTCCGGCTCGCCGCCGAGCTGCTTGAGAAGATTGCTGGTGATGAAGAAACCCATGCCGCCGAGCACCAGCAGCGTCGCCGCCGCCAGGATCAGGGACATGAGCTCCGCGGAATGCTGAACTTCCACCGCCCGCTTGCCGCCGTCCACTCCCAGCTGATTGTTGTAGACGCGGTGCGCCTGCAGCGCCTCCATGACCTTGTTGGCCGCTGCCTGCGAGGCGATGAGCGCGGCACGCGCCTCGTCCTGCTTCTTCTGCTCGATGGCGGCGAAGAACTGCTCGCGCGCCGCCTTCAAGCCCTTGGCCGCCTCGATATCGGCCTCCAACAGCTGCTTGTCCTTGTCGTCGGCCACCAGCGACTCGTAGCGCTTGAAGGCCGCATCCCGTGCGTCGCGCGCCTTGTCGAGCTGCGCCTTGGCCTCGTCGTAGTGGGTGCTGGCGCCGACCGCCAGCGCGCCGAGCGTGTTTTCGGTATCAAAAAGGGCGCCGGCAGCATCGTCCAACGCCAGAATGCTCGGCAGGGCATTCACGGTGCCGAAGCTCGCCGAGTCGTACACGCGCGCGATCTGGATGCGCGACGTGCCGGCGAGCGCCACGATGCCGATCAGCGCGGCGACAACCAACACGATCATCTTCATCTTGACGGTCATGGAAAAGCTCCTCAGGTCAGTGACGCGGATGTTATCGGCGCAGGGCGGGCGGGCTACGCCGGGAAGATGTGGCTCGATGTGTAGGGAATTCTCGCTGCGCGTGTTTTCATGAACCGCATCACGCGCGACGGACGCAACTGAGACCTGTATCACTAACACGTCGCCAGCATTCCCGGCACGTTTCAGCCCGAAGCCCCGGCTTATCGCGCGCCGGGCGGCGCTTAGCCTTGGGGGATGCAACATCAAACTTTGATCGTGACGGCAGTCGCGCTCGCCCTGGCCGCTGCCGGGTCAGCCGTGGCAGCGGACGCGGGGGGCGACAGCACCGATCTGAGCGTCAGCGCTTACGCGGCTGCTTCCTACTACCACTCCACGGGCTATCCCGGAGGGCCCGCCGCTGCCGGCTCAGACGGGGCGGGCTTCGACGTCCACCAGTTCGACGTCCAGCACGATCCGTCCCAGATCGATGAAGCGGACCTGACCCTCGCCTATCAGCCGAAACAGGGACTGGGTGCGCTGGTCGATGTGATCGCCGGCGAGGACGCGAGCATTCTGCGCCAGGCCGAAGGGGGAGATGACAGCAGCCTCGACGTCCGCCAGGCCTTCGCGCAGTACGCGACCGGACCCGTGACGGTGATGCTCGGGAAACTCCTGCCCTGCGCCGGCGCCGAGGTCATCAATCCGACCCAGGATCTGAACTATTCGCGCTCGCTGCTCTTTACGCTGTCCGAGCCGCTGACACTCACCGGCGCGCGCGCCACCTATGCCCCCACCGATGCGCTCACCTTCAACGCCGGCATCAACGGCGGCTGGAACGTCACCACGATCGGGCACGGCCTGAGGAGTGGGGAGGCCGGGGCGAGCTGGAGCCCTTCGAAGACCTTCTCCCTGTCGTTGCAGAGTAACTTTGCCGAGCTCATGCCGGGCGGGCCCCAGCGCACGCTGATCGACCTGGTGCTGAGCGAAACCCTCGCCACGGATCTGACACTGCTCCTGTCCGCCGATTGGGATCAGCAGAGTGCGGCCAATGGTGCGGCCGGAGGAACCTGGTACGGCGCGGCGGGCACGGTGGGTTACGCTTTCAATGCGCGCTGGCGAGTGGCGGTGCGCGCCGAGTATCTCGAGGACGCGGACGGGTTTCTCACCGGTACGTCCGGCGGGCAGCACCTGGCCGAGGCAACTCTCACGTTGGGATTCAAGCCTTCGCGGCGCTTGGAGCTGCGTGCGGAATGGCGCGCTGACTTCGCCCAGTTCCCGGTGTTTCTGCACCAGCCGGCGATCGATCTCTACCCCTATGGCACGAGCCCGGGGCGTCTGACCACCCAGCTCGGCCAGTTCGCCCTGCAGGCGGTGTATACGTTCTACGGCAGCTGACCGGCCCCGGGCGTCCCGGGCGTCAGGTCTCGAGAATCGCCTCGGGCAGCTCATCGAGCGACAGCACGCGCTCCGCCGCATCGAGCCGCAGGGCTTCCTTGGGCATCCCGAACACGATGCAGCTCGCTTCATCCTGAGCGATGGTGTGAGCACCGGCGTCGCGCATTTCCTTGAGGCCCCGGGCGCCATCGTCACCCATGCCGGTCATGATGACACCGAGCGCATTGCGACCGGCCGCCTTGGCGACGGAGCGGAACAGCACATCGACCGATGGGCAGTGACGCGAGACCGGGGGGCCCTCGCGGATCTCGACGTAGTACTGCGCGCCGCTGCGCTGCAGGAGCATATGCTTGCCGCCCGGCGCGATCAGCGCCTGACCCGGGGTTACGCGATCGTTGTGGCGCGCTTCGCGGACCTCGATCTCGCAGAGCCCATCGAGCCGCGAGGCAAAGCTGGCGGTAAACACCGGTGGCATGTGCTGCACGATCACGATGCCGGGAGTCACGGCGGGGAGGGCGGTCAGAACCGCCTCCAGTGCCTGCGTGCCCCCGGTCGAGGTGCCGAGCGCCACGACCCGCTCCGTCGTGCTGGTCATCGCGCGGCCGTTCGCGGGCGCCAGGATGACGTCGGCCGTGTGTTTCGGGGGCGCCGCCGGCGCCTTTGGCATCCCCGGCCGCGCCGCGGCGCGGCGTCGCACGTTGGCGGTCGCCGCCGCACGGATCGCCGCGACGATCTCCGCCGCCGCTGCGCTCAGGAACTCCTGCAGTCCGAGCTTCGGCTTGGTGATGAAAGTGACGGCGCCGGCGGCCAGCGCCTCGAGCGTGGTGGGCGCTCCGGCCTCGGTCAGCGTCGAGCAGATCACCACCGGGGTAGGGTGCTCGTGCATGAGCTTGCGCAGAAAGGTCACGCCGTCCATGCGGGGCATCTCGACATCGAGAACGATCACGTCCGGCCAGCAGGCCTTCATGCGCTCCATCGCGAACAGCGGATCCTGCGCCGTGCCGATGACCTCGATCCCCTTGTAACCGCGCAATACCTCGGTCAGCACGCGGCGCACGACGGCGGAGTCATCGACAATCAGGACTTTGATGTTGTTCATACGGGTTTGCGGTAGATGGCGGGACTCTGGCGTTCCAGCGTGTCGCAGATACCGGCGAGGGTCTCCGTGTGGCCGACGAACAGCCAGCCGCCCGGTTTGAGCTGACCGAGCACCCGCCGGACCACCTGCCGTTTGGTATCGGGGTCGAAGTAGATGAGCACGTTGCGCAGGAAGATCACGTCGAACTGCCCGAGCGCCGGCAATGACTTGTTGAGGTTGACCTGCAGAAAGCGCACCTTGTTGCGCAGCGGGCGGTCGATCAGCAGGGTGCCCTCCTGCGCGCCGCGGCCGCTGAGACAGAAGCGCCGCAGGTAGGCAGGCGGAATCCCGTCGGTGCGAGCCGTGGAATAGTGTCCCGAGCGCGCGCGCGCCAGCATCCGCGTACTGATGTCCGAGGCCATCACTTCCCAGCTCTCGCCGGGCATGCAGTCCTCGAGCAGCATGGCAATGCTGTAGGCCTCCTCACCGCTCGAGCCGGCCGCGCTCCAGACGCGGAACCCGGAGCGGCGGCGGGCGCCCTCCGTCACGATGCTCTTCAGGAACTCGAAATGCTTCGGCTCGCGAAAGAAGTAAGTTTCGTTGGTCGTCAGAAGATCGACCGCCGTCTGTAACTCTTCCGGCGACTCGCCGCTCATGAGGAGGCGCAGGTAATCGCCGTAGCTGCGCGCACGGCACATCTGCACGCGCAAAGCCAGGCGGGCGGTCACCATGGCTTTCTTGGCGCGGCTGAGCGAGATGCCGGCCGCCTCGTAGATGAAGCGCTGGAATTGCCCGAACTCGCCATCCGTCATGGCAAGCGCGCCGCCCGCCTCGACGCAGGCGGAGGGCGCGTTGGCTGCGGCTGCCCGCTGATCCTCGGGTGGCACGAGCGCTCTCCCGCGGCTTTCGCTCAGGCGAACCTGACGAAGCTGCCTTCCTCGCCCGCAAGGTCGGCCTCGGCAGCAGACGCTGCTGCGGACTTCACGGGCCGGCGCGCGGCACGCGCGGCCGGCGCCTTGGCGCTCTTGCGAGCGACGGCCGCGGCGGGGGCGGCCGCCTGGCCGCTCACCTTGAAGAACGACATGGTCTGCTGCAGGCCCGACGCCTGGCCGCTCATCTCCTCGGCCGTCGCCGCGAGCTCCTCGGAGGCCGAGGCGTTCTGCTGCGTGGTCTGGCTGAGCTGCGTCACGGCGGTGTTGATCTGGCCGACGCCCGAGGACTGCTCCTGCGAGGCGGCCGAGATTTCCTGCACCAGCGAGGCGGTCTTCCTGATGTTGGGCACGATCTCCGTCAGCAGCCGCCCGGCCTTCTCGGCCAGCTCGACGCTGCTCGTGGCGACCGTGCCGATCTCCTGCGCGGCGACCTGGCTGCGCTCGGCGAGCTTACGCACCTCGGCGGCGACCACTGCGAAGCCCTTGCCGTGCGCGCCGGCGCGGGCAGCCTCGATGGCGGCGTTCAGCGCCAGCAGGTTGGTCTGGTAGGCGATGTCATCGATGATGCCGATCTTCTGCGCGATCTGCTTCATGGCGCTTACGGTGGCCGTCACGGCGTCGCCCCCCTCGCTGGCTTCCTGGGCGGCCTTGGTGGCCATGGAGTTGGTGACCTTGGCGTTCTCGCTGTTCTGGGCGATGGAGGCGGTCATCTCTTCCACCGAGCTGCTGGTCTCTTCGACCCCGCTCGCCTGCTCACTGGCCGACTGCGACAGCGACTGGGAGGTCTGGCTGACCTCATCGGCCGCGCTCGCCAGGGCATCGGAGGCCGAGTTGACCTCGCCGATCACCTGGCGCAGCCGCTCGACCATCGCCTTGACGGCGTACAGCATGCTGGTCTGATCCTTGCCATGGGTCTGGACGCTGACCGAGAGGTCACCCGAGGCAACGCTGCTCAATACCGTGACGGCATAGCTGGGTTCTCCGCCGAGCTGCTTGAGGAGGCTGCGTGTCACCATGAGCGCGGCGGCAAGCGCCACCAGCACCGCCAGCACGCCCATGCCCAGCATGAGGGTGCGCGCATGCTCATAGTTGGTGCGGGCGCCCGCGACCTGCTCGTCACTCAGCTTGTCCTCGAGCGTCACCAGCTGCTCGAGGGTCGCGCGCGCCTCCCGGTTCCTCGGGGAGGCGTTGGTCAAGTAGTACTCATAGCCCTGCTGCTTCTTGTTGGCGAGCGCCAGGTCCGCAGTCTGCTGGAACGCGCCCGAGAGCTCCTGCCACTGCTTCATCACCACCGCCAGGGTGTCTTTTTCCTCCTGGGTGGTGTTCGCGAGCCGGCCCAGCATCTGATTGAGCGCGCTCGAGTGCTCTTCGAACTCTTCCTTGCCAAGACGCCGCTTGTCGTCGCCGGCCTTGAGCTCGGCCGGGTCGCTCGACAGCAGCATGTCACGGATGCCAATCCCAGACTGATAGAGCCCGGACTTCATGTGCAGGGCGTGGCGGACTTTGACGTCGTTCTGCTCGGTGATCGTCCTGAGGCTCTCGTTCACCTGCGCCATGCGGGTGATGCCGAGCGTGACGGCACCGATCAGGAGAAGCAGCACCACACCGAAGGCCAGCGCCAGGCGGGTCTGCACTTTCATGTCAGCGAACATAAACATCCTCCACTGAAATCTAAGCTCTCAATTCCGTTGCCTGGGTGGCGCGCGCGGTGGCGTAGCGCACCAGCGCCGGGACGTCGAGTATCAGCGCGACCTCGCCGCTGCCGAGCACGCTCGAGCCGCTGACGCACTCGCTGCGGCGGAACGTCTTGCCGAGCGGCTTGATGACCGTCTGCAGCTCCCCGAGCAGATCCTCCACCACCAGCCCGACGCGCGTCCCCGCATGTCTCACGATCACGATGCTCTGGCGCGGCCTGACCGGTCCCTTGACGTCGAGCAGCTCGCGCAGCCGCACGAACGGCAATACCTGCCCGCGCAGATTGGTGAAATCCCGGCCGGCTTCGCAGGAGAACTCCACGCACTCCTCGATCGCGTCCAGCGGCAGAATGAAGCTCGCGCGGCCGACCGCGACCTGGAAGCCGTTGATGATGGCGAGGGTGAGCGGCAGGCGGATCGTAACCGTGGTTCCCTTGCCCTCGACGCTGGCAAGGCGCACGTTGCCGCGCAGCGCGACGATGTTGCGCTTGACCACATCCATGCCGACGCCACGCCCGGAGAGGTTGGTGACGTTCTCGGCGGTCGAGAATCCCGGCTCGAAGATCAGGCCGAAGATCTCCTCCTCGCTGAGCTCCTGCCCGGCGGCGATCAGCCCGCGCTCCAGCGCCTTCTGGAGAATGCGCTCGCGCTTCAGTCCCCCACCGTCGTCGGAGCACTCGATGACGATGCTGCCCGAGTCGTGGTACGCATTGAGCGTCACGGTGCCGGCTGCCGGCTTGCCGCGCGCCGTGCGCACCTCGAGCGGCTCGATGCCGTGATCGATGGCATTGCGCACCAGATGGGTGAGCGGGTCGCCGATGCGCTCGACCACCGTCTTGTCGAGCTCGGTGTCCTCGCCGCGGATCTCGAGGCGGATTTCCTTGCCGATCTCCCGCGCGACGTCGTGGACCACGCGCTCGAAGCGGGCGAAGGTGGCGCCGATCTTCACCATGCGCAGCTGCAATGCGCACTCGCGCACCTGCTCGACCAGCGAGGTGACGCTCGACATGCTCTCGGTGAGGTCATCGTTCTTGACGCGCCGCGCCAGCACCGTGGTGCCGGCGGCCGCGATGATGAGCTCGCCCACCCGGGTGATGAGGTCGTCGAGCTTGCCGGCGTCGACGCGCAAGAAGCGCGCGGCGGCCTCGGCACCCGGGCGTGCGGCCTCGGCTTCAGGGCGCGTGGCCGCCTTGGGAGCCGTCGTCACGGCGTTCGCCGGGGTTTCGGCCGCCGGCGGCGTGATGACCAGCGTGCAGTCCTCGCGCACGAACTCGAACACCGCCTCGATGCGCGCGCGGTCGGCCGTGGTCCTCAGGCTGAGCTCGAATCCCAGGTAGCAGGACTCCGGGTCGAACGCGGCCGGCTCCGGCAGCTCGGCCTCGAGCAGCTGCAGCGTGGTGATCTCGCCCAGGTTCTCGAGGAAGCGGATGAAGCCGAGCGGGTCCATGCCGTTACGCAGGGTGTCAGGGCCGAAGCGCACTGCGATCTGCCAGAGGGGGGCGGTCGCGGCGCCGGTGACTGCCACCGCCGCCTCGGGGCGCTCGACGGACTCGGCCGGCGCGCCGATGCCGGTGAGACGCTTCAGCTCGGCCAGCAGCCGCGTCTCCTCGGCCCGCAGGGCCTCACTCGGCTCACCCGGAGAAAGGCTGCCGTAGAGGGCGATCAGCGCTCCGGTGTGGTCCTTGCAGGCGAGCAGCGCCGTGATGAGCTCGGCCGAGAGCTCGAGGCGGCCGAGCCGTACCTGGTCGAGCGCCGTCTCCATGACGTGCACGAAGGAGACGATCGGCTGCAGACCAAATAGCCCGGAAGAGCCCTTGATGGTATGGGCGCTGCGGAAGATGAGATTGACGGCCTCGGGCCCCCCGCGGCCGCGCGCGCACTCGAGCAGCGCGGCCTCCATCTCGACCAGCAGGTCGGTGCTTTCGGCGACGAAGGTCGGCAGGGCGTCGGCGATGTTCATGGGGTCTTCCCTGAGGGCTCCCCGGGCGGCGGGGCCAGGCGGCACAGCTCGAGCACGCTGCGGACCACCGGGCTCGCCACGATCGCGAACGGGCGTCCCTGCGAGCGGGCGGTGCGCCGTGCCAGCAGCAGCAGCTGCAGCCCCGCCGTGTCGATCTCGGTGACCTCGCTCATGTCGACCCGCGCGGGAGCCCCGGGATCGCTGAGCAGCGGCCGCCACTGCTGGTACAGCGCCTGCGCGCAGTGCACGGTCATCTCGCCCGAGATCTGCAGGCAGTCGGGGCCTGAGGTCAACTGACAGAGCAGCTGTTCGGACATGACGGGCGGCTTCCAGGGTGGGGATGACTACGCGCCGGCCGGCATCAGCTTGGCGACCGCATCGATGAGGACCTTCGGCTGGAACGGCTTGGTGATCCAGGCCTTGGCGCCGGCGGCGCGCCCCTCGTCCTTCTTGTCCTGCCCGGCCTCGGTGGTCAGCATGATGATCGGCATGAACTTGTGTCTGGCGCTCGCCTTGATCTGCTTCAGCAGCGTGATGCCGTCCATCTGCGGCATGTTCACGTCGCTCACCACCAGGTGCACCCGGTCGCCCTCGAGCTTCTGCAGCGCCTCGACGCCGTTGGCGGCCTCGACGACCTCGTAGCCCTGCTCGCGCAGCGCGAGGCGCGCGATCATGCGCACCGACTCCGAGTCATCGACGATCAGTACTTTCTTTGCCATGGTCTGCCCTCAGAAAAACGTCGCGCCCTGCGGCTCGAGCTCACCACTGGCGACGCCCGTGTGGTTCTGCCGCTGCTCATCAGTGGTGTAGGTCTGCGCCATGCCGTTGAGATAATCGGTGACCCGCTGATCGGCGCTCTCGAGATTTGCGCCGCTGTCGAGCTGCTGCGCCTGGGTGATGCTCGCCACCACCTGCTGCAGAATCTGCCCGGTGCGGTCCTGAAACTGCAGCTGCACCAGCGCCTCGCACACGTCGTCCTTGATGGACTCGCTCTCGGCGTTGGAGCGCGCGGCGCTGTCGGTGAGCAGCTGGGTACGCTGGCGGAAGCGCTCGAGCACAGTATGGATGTGCTGCTCCGATTCGCTCACCGCAGCCTCGTCGCGGGTCGAGACGCGCTCGTTGGTGCTCACGATCTGCGCCAGCGAGTTGCTGATCAGCCCCACCTTGTGGCCGATGCTCTTGCCGGTATCGCGCGCCGCGGCCGAGAGCTCGCGCACTTCCTTGGCGACCACCGCGAATCCCTTGCCGACATCGCCGGCATGCGCCGCCTCGATGGCGGCGTTGAGCGCCAGCATGTTGGTCTTGAAGGCGATGATCTCGACATCGCTCGACATCTTGCGCAGCTCGTCCGCGTACGCCGCCAGGCCGCGGATCTCATGTGCCAGGGCATCGCGGCTGCTGCGGATCGCGCGCAGCGCCTCGATGACCTGGGCGAGCAGCTGCTGACCCTGGACGGCATCGTCGGCGACCGTGCTGGCGCCGGCCTGCGAGCGGGCGGCGCCGAGCGCGGTATCGAGCCGGTTGATGATGTTCTGAAAGCGCTGCATCAGCGAGACCACGGCCTCCTGGGCCTGCAGGCGCGCGGTATCGATCTGCTTGGCCCAGATCGGCAGGGCCTGCGAGCAGGCCGCCGCGAGCACCGCGCCGGGGGGCTGCGGCAGCTCGTCGGTGGCGTCGATTTCCCGCTGAGTGTCCATGCGCGCCTAGGCTGCCGCGGAGGGTGAGTTCGGCGCGGCCGCTTCCGCGAGCTGCCCGAGCTCTTCGGCGGCGAGCAGGCTGCCGACGTTCAGCAGAATGATGAAGCGTGAGTCCACGGTCGCCATGCCATGAATGAAGTCGGTGCGGATGCGGGTGCCGAAGGCGGGCGGCGGCTCGATCTCTCCCGGCGCGATCTCAACGACCGCATTGACCGCATCGACCAGCAGTCCCATCTGCTGCAGCTCCTCGCCGCTTGCGACCTCGATGATGATGATGCAGGTGCGCTTGCTCACGGCGCTGCCGGCGCGCCCGAAACGGATCGAGAGATCGATGACCGGCACGACCGCGCCGCGCAGGTTGATGACGCCGCACAGGTACGCCGGCATCATGGGTACTTGGGTGGGGGTCGCGTACTCGAGGATCTCGCGAATCGCGAGGATGCCGATGGCGAACACCTCGCCGCCCAGCACGAAGGTCAGATACTGCTGCGGGCCCTCCGCGGGCATGGCCGACGTGGCGCCGCCGCGCGCTGTGGCAGCCGCGCGCTCGGTTGCCGCGATGGCAGTACGGACGTCGGACATGGTGACCCTCCCTGGACAGGCTATTTGTCGGCCATGCTAGGGGTGGTCTAAAGGGCTAGAAGCCGGGAATACGCGGTGGCGCGTGCAGGGAGTTCTTGCATTCCCCGGCTTATGTGCACCGACGCACGCGGCGGATTGAGACCCGGCGCACGCTCCCTGCTGCGCTGCGGCGGCAGCGAGCCTGCGCTACTCGAGCGAGGTGAGTCCGTGCTGGATTGCGAACTTGATCACGGCCACCAGGTCGGTGAGATGCAGCTTCTGCATCATGCGGCTGCGGTAGGAATCGACCGTCTTCGGTGACAGGTGCAGCTTCGCGCCGATCTCGGCGCTCGAATGGCCGTCGGCCACCAGCTTGAGAATCTCGCGCTCGCGGCGGCTCAGGCTCTCGAGCGGGCTCACGCCGGTGCGCACGCCGACGTTCTCGGCAACGATCTCGGCGACCTTGGGGCTCAGGTAGCGCCGCCCGGTCTGCACCGCCCGGATGGCTTCGATGATCTCCCGGCCCGCCGACTCCTTCAGCAGGTAGCCGCGCACACCCGCTTCCAGCGCCTGAAAGATGTGCTGCGCGCCGCCGTGCATCGACAGGATGATCACGCGCACGTCGGGCCGCTCGGCGACGATCTGCCGGGTCGCCTCGATCCCGTCGAGCTCCGGCATCGAGATGTCGAGGATGGCGATCTGCGGCGGATGCGCCAGTATCTGCGTGACCGCGTCGCGTCCGTTGCTCGCGGTTCCGACGACCGTCAGATCCGGCTGCGCGGACAGATGGGCCACGAGCCCATCGCGAACGATGGCGTGATCATCGGCGACGAAAACCGTGACCGGTGTCATGAGTTCCCCCGGGGCATTCTAGCCTCCGGCGCCGCCTGCCGCGCAAACATCAGGACTGTGAGCCGGCGCACGCGCCAACAAGCCTTCCCTACACGCCGCGCCCGGGATTCCCGGCACAGCAGCCACCAGGCCGCGCTTAGCCTATGCCTCATGCAAACCCCGGCGCTCGCGGTCCCTTCGGTGCTCATCGTGGACGACAGTGTCGTCCAGAGAAATCATTGCGCTGAGTTGTGCCGTGCGCTGGGCGTAGCACGGGTGCTCGAGGCCAAGGACGGCCTCGAGGCGCTCGAGCTCCTCGAGGGACTCGAGGATCCGCCCGAGCTCCTGATCGTCGATCTGGAGATGCCCGCCCTGGATGGTCCGGAGCTGATCGGCCGCCTGCAGGAGCGCAAGCTCGACATCCCCATCCTGGTCGTCTCGGCGCGCGAGCGGGCCATCCTCAACTCGATGCGCGATTTCGGCAATGCGCTCGGCATGCGCATCATCGGCACGCTGCAAAAGCCCCTCAGTGCCCAAGCGCTCGAGCCACTCCTCAATCATCAGCAAGACTGGGCGGAGCGCCGCTCGGCGGCACGCATGCCGATCGACGCGCAAGCGTTGCGAGCTGCGCTGGAGCGCGGCGAGATCGGCGTGCATTTCGAGCCGCAGATCGACCTGCGCACCGCCGAGGTCCGCGGCGTGGAGGCGCTCGCCCGCTGGCGTCATCCGCTCCTTGGTTGGGTACCACCGGATCAGTTCATTCCCCTTGCCGAGCGCCACGACCTGATTCACCCCCTGACGCTGCAGGTGATGCAGCAGGCCATGCTGCAGGCCTCCGTGTGGAAGGGCATGGGGCGTGATCTGACACTCTCCGTAAACATGTCTGCCGTGCTGCTCGAGCGCCCGGGACTGCTCGAGGACATCACCGGCACGCAGCAGGCGTACGGGCTCGCGCCCGGACGCGTCACGCTCGAAGTGACCGAGACCGGCGTGGTGCGCGAGCTCGCGACCGCGCTCGGTCTGTTCACCCGGCTGCGCCTGCGTGGCTTCGGTCTGTCGCTGGATGATTACGGAACCGGATTCTCGTCGCTGCAGCAGCTGGCACGAATCCCCTTTACCGAGCTCAAGATCGACCGTTCCTTTGTGCGTCACTGCCACGAGCGGGACAAGGTCCGGGTGGTGCTGCAGTCGGCTTTGCGGCTGGCCGGCGAGCTCGGGTTGACCAGCGTCGCCGAAGGCGTCGAGCACATCGACGAATGGTGGTTGCTCAAGGAATCCGCCTGCACTCGTGTGCAGGGCTGGATGTTCACCAGGTCACTGCCGGCGCTCGAATTCACGCAATGGCTCGATGCTTACCGGCCGCAAGCACTGACCTCACGCGCGCACCGGCGCACAGACGCACTGCGGCGCGCCCCCGCGTGGGGCGGCCAGCAGAGATCTCACAGCGGATAGTCGCAGACGACTCTCGTGCCGGCGCCAGCGGCCGGCAGCTCCCATAAGCGCGCGCCCATTGCCCGGGCACGCAACAGCACCGAGGGGTGCCGCGCGAGGCTCACGGACGGGCGGCCGGCCAACGGGTGCGGCTGAGCCTCCACCGCCAGCCGTAGCGTACGTCCAAAAGTCGTGATGGCGATGCGGATGGCGTTGCCCGGCGTCCCGCCCGGACAGCGCGTGATGATCTCGCTCAACAGGCTGAAGACGTGCTCGGATTGGTGCTGGGCGAGAGTGAGCGGGGAGGCGCCGCTCACCGTGATCTCGAGCGCAGATCCGACCGGGGTCTGACTCCGCAGGGTGTGCAAAGCTGCGACCAGATCGCCGCGGTTGGCCTGCAGAGGCGACAGGCGGTGGGCCACTTCACGGCACGAGCTGGCCGCCTGAGCCGCGCGGCGCGCCAGGGACTCGAGCAACTCGAGCGGCCGACCGGCGACGGCTGAGCGCGACAGCTCGGCCTGCAGCTCATCACCCACTGTAGCAAGAGCAGCCAGGGGGTCGGTGAGCACTCGTCGCAGCTCGGAGGCGAGCTGCCGACGTTCGAGCTCTGCACGGTCGAAGAGCAATCGCCGCAACGCGTTCCGTTCGGTCACGTCGTGAGCAAAACAGATGTTCACCCGCCGTCCGTCCAGGAAGGTTCCGAATGACCACACCTCGACGTCGACGCTGTCTCCGCCCTTCCTGCGGTGCTTCATCGCGATCGGTCCGGCGGGCACGGCGCTCGCGCTCCGCAGCACGTCCGGGCTCAACCCCGGTGCAAGCAGCTGCTCGACCCTGAGCGTGGTGAACTCAGCCGTCGTGTAGCCGTACGCGCGCGCCGCCGGCTCGTTGGCCTCGAGAATCGCGCCGCTGCGTGCATCGTGCAGCCACAAGGGACGGGGATCACTGCGGAACAGGGCGCGGTACCGCTGGTTGACCGCGACGATATTGCGGCGCCGGCGCTCGTGCTCGGCAAGCAGCGCCGCGAGAAATAAGCCCGTGACGGTGAGCACCCCGACGAATCCCCACACGTAAGCCACGGCGGTCGCGGCAGTCTGCGTGGCGAGCGCGCCGGAGTGCGTCGAGAGGCTGGCGGTAGCGGACATCGCGAACAGCAGTGTGGCGAGAGACGCCAGCGCCACACCAAAGCGGGCCGCGGCCCAGACCACCAGCAGGATGCTGAGGGTGAGCACCGGCAGCAGCACCGCCGCATGGGTCACGGTGAGCAGCAGCAGGGTCGCGCCCGGCACACAGATGCCCCACATCAGAAGCTCCGGGAGGCTGTCCCTGACCGCTCGCCTGAGTGTCGCACTGAGCGTGAGTGTGGGCACGACCAGAACGATGCCGATGGTGGAATCGAACCACCAGCGGCCGTCCGCCGCGACTTGCGCCGCAGTGACGCGCCACCCGCCGGCCGCGAGAGGCGCGAGCAGCCGTGCGACTCCCGGGGCGACCGCGGGCGCTCCAAAGCCCGCCAGCAGGGGGAGGAGCACCAGGTTGAGCAGAGCGGTCACCGACCAGCCGAGCGCGGTCGCCAGACACAGCACCAGCGGGTCCTGCCAGCGGTCGAAGCTGCGCGAGAATCCCCAGCGCTGCAAGAGTGAAACGACGGTGTAACAGGAGACGGTGTTCAGGCCGGCCAGCAACAGTGCGGTTGGCACCGGCTCACCGATGAAGGCGAAGCGGCTCAGGGCGAATCCGAGCAGGACTGCGGGCCATTGGCGTCGGCCGCCGATCAGCAGGGCGGCGACTGCGGCACCGGCCAACAGATTGGGGATCGTGAGGCGCGCCTCGGCGTAGGTGAAATGAGAGTGGCCGGCACTCGCGATGGTGTGGGCAATGGCCGCGCTCGTGTAGCACCCGAGCACGGTGAGCGCCGCGAGGAAAAGCTCCCGAACCAGGGAGGTGCCGGTGCGCTCCGGAGAGCTGACGGTCCGCGGCCCAAAAGGCTCGGCAGTTTGTTCGGCCGGGCTGGCGGCCGGCGCGGGCTCGGCCTGCGGGCAGCAGCACGTCACCGTGGTGCCGGAGCCGGGGCGCGTGTGGATGCCGAGCTCGGCGCTTGCAGCCTGGGCGCGCAGCCGCATGGACTGCAGGCCGAGGCCGCGGCTCGTGCGCGACTCACTCGCGACACCGACGCCATCGTCTTCGACCGAAACGTGCACGGTCTCCGGATCGACGACGGCCCGAACGCGGATCCTGTCCGCCCGCGCGTGCTTTACGGCATTGGCGAGCGACTCCTGCACGACCCGGTAGAGATGCGCACGACGCTCGAGCGACAGCGTGACGGGCGCCGTAGCCTGGATGCTCACCTCGATGAGGTCTCGTTCCGCCGCCGGCAGCGTGGCGGGCAGGCACCGCAGAGCCTCGAGCAGGTCGCCCTGCAGCTCGTCGAGCGGCGACACGCCGGTGGTCAGCTGGTGCAACAGTATGTCGGCCTGTCGCGCTTGCGCCGCGAGCCGCCCGAGCTGCGCGGCTCCGGCCTCATCGAGCGCACCTGCCCGCTGGGTACGCTGCAACAGCGCATCCGAGCCGATCGCGAGTCCGGCCAGCACCTGCCCCAGCCCGTCGTGCAGCTCCTGCGACACCCGCCAGCATTCTCCGTCCGCCGCGGCGAGCAACCGGCGGCGCAGCTCCTGCTGGTCGGACATGTCGACCGCGTAGACGAGGTCAACCTGCCGTCCGTCGAGCTCGAGCGCCGTGGACACGAGCTCGACATCGATGATCGTGCCATCACGGGTGCGATGTCTGGCGAGTGCAGCCGCAACCACGGTCGCCTCGGGAGGCGGCGGCGCGGCCGCTCCTTCCTGCTCTGCGGAGAGCTCGGTCATCTTCATCTGCAGGAACTCGGCTTCCGTGTAACCGTAACGGCCCCTTGCCTCGGCGTTGGCCATCAGGATGGCCCCGGACCCCGCTTCCGCCACCCACGCAGGAGTGGGATTCGCGCTGAACAGGGCGCGGTAGCGCTCGGCGACCAGGGTGAGGCGGCGATCGTCATGCCGTCTGGCCGAGAGGATCACCGTGAGAACGGGACTTACGCAGCAGAGGAGCCCGATGAACCCCCAGGTCGCGGCGACACTACCCAGCTGGTCGGCGCTGTCGAGCGGGCCGAGTCCCTGACAGAACCCAGCGGCCGCGGTCAACGAGAAGACCAGGGTGCAGAGCGCAGCCGTCAGCACGCCGAAGCCGATGGCCGCCCAGGCCACCAGCATCAGCGCGCAGAGCAGCAGCGGCCAGCAAGCCCAGGTGTATGGGAGCCCGAGCGCGCCTTCACACCACAGGAGCGACAGGCCGGCGAGCGTTACGGGGCCGAGCGGACGCGCGCGCAGCGCATGCCACAGCGCTCTCGGGCTCGCGAGCAGCGCGGGAACCATCAACGTGATCCCGGCGATAGCGTTCAGTTGCCAGCGCGCGAGCGCCCAGAGGAGCTGCGCGGTCCCGGCCGGGCCCGCGCGCCCGGGCACCGTCACCAGCTGCGCATACTCGGGCGGGAGGCTGAGAGACTCGAACGCAGTGCCCGCAAAGCAACCGCCGAGGTCGGCGGCCATGGCGATCAGACGGCCGGCGAGGGCGGCGACCAGCAGTGTCAGTGGGTCCGAAAGGTGGTTCAGCTGGCGGCGAAAGTTGCCCGCACGAAGCATCCACACGGTTACGACCAGACTCAGCGCTTCTCCGGCCGCATCGAAGAAGACGAGGATCGGCGGGTCGCGGTGCATCACACCCCAGACCAGCAGCGAGCCGAGAAACGCGGCCGGCCACGTGCGGACTCCCCATACCAGCATGAGGCTGACGGCGATGCCGTCAGCGAGCCAGGGAAGAGGGAAGTTCGAGACGTAGACGTGCGGAATGAAGAAGTGCTCGGCGAGCAGCAGCATCGCGCCGGCTGTCAGCGCATACGCGAGGAACAATAGCAGCGTGGCTACGGCGGGTGAGGGGGGTCGCGGCAGCGGCCGGAGCCGTCCGAGGGCGTACAACACGAGGGCGTCTCCGTCAGCCGCGCTTCAGAGCGGGTAGTCGCAGACCAGCCGTGTGTGGGCGGCGCCGATCGAGCGCTCCCACAGGCGCGCGCCCATGGCCCTCGCCCGCAGCAGAACCGAGGGATGCCGGGCCAGCCCGGGAACTTCGTCCCCCGAAGGGGAGCAAGCTTCGGCATCGACCGCCACACGAACCGTGTGCTCGAAGGTCCTGATCGCGACGTGGACGCTGCGGCGGCCGGGAAGACAGCGAGTGAGAACCTCGCTCAGCAGGCTGAAGAGATGCTCGGACTGCCGCTGATCGAGCGACAGTGGGGCCTCGCCGAGAACGCTGATCTCGAGCGGTGCGCCGTCGGGGATCTGGCGGCGCAGTGCATGCAGCGCCGAGACCAGATCGCCGCAGTTTGCCTGCAGCGGCGAGAGGCGGTGTGCGACTTCGCGGCAGCACTCTGCGGCGCGCTTGGCCCGCCGGGCGAGCGACTCGAGCAGCTCGCGCAGCGTGTCCGGGGGGGCATGCCGCCGCAGCCCGAGCAGCAGCTTTTGAGCCACGATCCTCAGATCGGCCAGAGGCCCCGCCAGCGTCTGGCGCAGCTCGGTGGCCAGTTGGCGCCGCTCGAGCTCCGCCCGATCGAACAGCAGGCGGCGCAGGGTGTTGCGTTCGGTGACGTCGTGAGCAAAACAGATGCTCACCCGACGGCCGTCGAGCAGAGTGCCGTACGACCACACCTCGACTTCGATGCGATCGCCGCTGCGGGTCAGGTGTTTCATCGGCAGCGGCCCAACGGCGCGATCGTCCGGGACAGAGAACGCATCGGGGCTCATCCCGGGCGCGAGCAGCTGGGTCACCTGGAGCGAGGTGAACTCCGCCATTGAATACCCGTAGGCTCGGGCCGCCGGCTCGTTCGCCTCGAGGATCAGCCCGGTATGGGAGTCGTGCAGCCACAGGGGCCGCGGGTCACCCTGAAAGAGAGAGCGATAGCGCTGGTTGACTGCCGCGATCTCGCGATGGCGGCGATTGTGCTCGGCCAGCAGCGCGGCCACAAACAGGCCGATGACGGTGAGCACGCCGACAAAGCCCCACACATAAGCGACTCCGGTCGATGCATCCTGAGTGGCGAGGGCTCCGGTTTGGGTGGAATAGCTTGCAGCCGCCGCCATCGAGAACAGCAAAGTCGCAAGCGATGCGAACGCCACGCCGAGGCGGGCCGCGGCCCAGACCACCAGCAGGATGCTCAAAGTGAGGAGCGGCAGCAGCACGTTGGCTGTGGAGACGGCGAGCAGCCCCACTGCCCAGGCTGCGACACATGCGGACCAGACGCACAGCTCGGAGGGGCTCTCCTTGACGACGCTGCGCAGCGTCGCCGGGAGAGTCAGAGTCGGTACCAGTAATACGGTTCCGGCCAGCGTATCGAGCCACCAACGGACCTCGGCCGCGAGCAGCGCGGATGTCAGATGCACGCCATCATTGGCCGTGGCGGACGAGTACAGCGCGGCCACGCCCGGAGCGGGCCCACCCCCGATCGCGCTCGGCAGGGCGAGGACCGCGAAGCCCAGAACATTGACGGCCGCCCACGCGACACCGCTGGCAGCGCACAGCACGAGCGGGTCCTGCCACCGGTCGAAGCACAAGGCGAAGCCCCACCGCTGGATGACCACGACCAGGGCGTACACTCCGGCCGTGCTGATCGCAGACAGCAGCATCGCGGTCAGAACCGGCTCGCCGATCTGGCCGAAGCGAACCGATGCGATCCCGAGAAGCACGGCAGGCCACCAGCGTCGGCCCGCCAGCAGCAGGCTGGAGACCGCGGCGCCGGCCAGTAACGAAGGAACCGCAAGCCGCGTATCCGCGAAGGTGAAATGCAAGTTGTGCGCGCTGGCGAGCGCGTGAGAGATGGCGCCGCCGAACCAGCACGCCAGCACGATCGAGGCTGCGATCCTGAGGTCTGCCCAGCGCGAGGGTTGCGCCGCAAGCTGCTGCGCTTCCCCGGCGGGGGCGCGGTCGGCGCGCGGCGGGCCGGCCGCCGGCGCGCTCGCCGCGGGCTCAATCTGGGGACAGGAACAAGTGACGACGGTCCCACCGCCGTTCAGGCCTTGCACGGCCAGCTCGGCCCCCGCGGCAGTGGCGCGCGATTTCATCGATTGCAGACCCAGACCCGCGGTCACTCGCTCCTGCTGCAGACCGATCCCGTCGTCCTCGACAGAAACCCGAATGACAGCCGCACCGAGCGCGCAGCGAATCAGGATGCGCTCGGCGTTCGCGTGTTTCAGCGCGTTCGCGAGAGATTCCTGCACGACCCGGTAGAGATGCTCACGCCGCTCGAGCGAGAGCGTTACGGGGGCGTCGCCTTCGATAATCACCTGGACACGCGCGCGCTGCGGCGCCGGCACGGTCGTGGGGAGCCGCCGAAGTGCCTCGAGCAGGTCGCCCTGCAGCTCATCGAGCGGCGACACGCCGCTCGTCAACTGATAAAGGTGCGACTCGGCGAGCTGCGCGTGGTTGGTGAGCTCGCGCAGGTGCGCGGCCCTGGCCAGGTCGAGACTCGGCTCGCGCTCGCTACGTTGCAATAGCGCCTCCGATCCGATCGCGAGGCCGGCGAGAACCTGCCCCAGTCCGTCGTGCAACTCCTGCGACACGCGGCAGGACTCTCCGGCGACCGTAGCGAGCAGGCGTCGGCGCAGGTCCTGGTGATCCGTCATGTCGACCGCGTGAACCAGCTTGACCGGAAGTCCGTCGAGCTCGAGCGGCGTGGTGACCAGCTCGACGTCGATGAGCTTGCCGTCGCCCGTCCGGTGCTTGACGAGCGGCGCGGCGACCAGATCGGCATCCGGCGGGGGAGGCTCTTCGCCAGCGCGTTGGTTTGCGGAGAGATCCGAAAGCCTCATTCCCAGGAACTGAGCCTCCGCGTAACCGTAGCGGCGAACAGCTTCGGCATTTGCCATGAGAATCGTGCCCGAACTGGCGTCGGTCACCCAGGTAGGAGTCGGGTTGGCCGTGAACAGCGATCGGTAGCGCTCCGCCAGGACGGTGAGACGCGTGTCCTGATGCTGTCTGGCGGTCAGAATGACAGTCAGGATCGGGCTGACGCAGCACAGGAGCCCGATGAAGCCCCAGGTGGCAGCCAGGCCCCCCATCGCGTCGGCCGAGGCGGCGGGCCCTAGCCCCTGGGAGAAGGCCGCGGCCGCAGCACAGGCGAACAACACTGTGCAAAGCTCCGCCGCGAGCGCCCCAAAATCGATCGCCGCCCACGCAACCAGCATCAGCGCCGTGAGCAGCAGCGGCCAGCAGGTCCAGGTCGCGGAGAGCTCCAGCGCACCGATCATCCATGTGAGCGAGAGCATTCCGAGACTGGCGAGTGCCAGGGGGCGGCTGCGCAGCGAGTGCCGCAGCTTGCGGGGACTCGAGAGCAGTAGAGGCACCGCCAGAGCTATTCCGGTCAGTGCATTCATTTGCCAGCGGGCCATTGCCCAGACGAGCTCGGGAGTCACTGCCGGCGTCAGGGTACCGGGCCGGGTGGCCATCTGCAGAAACTCGGGCGCCAGACTATGCGGAGTGAGCCAGGCACCGGTCAGGGTGCCGATGATGTCGGCGAGAGCTGCAATCACGCGGCCCGCCAGGGCGCCGGCGATCAGCAGCAACGGATCGGAAAGACGGCCGAGCTGCCGGCGGAAGTGAAAGGCACGCAGGATCTTCACCGCGATGACGACACTCAGCGTCTCGCCGACTGCGTCGACGCCGACCAGGATGGCCGGGTCGCCGCGCAGCACTCCCCAGATGAAAATGGAGCCGAGGAACACGGCGGGCCAGATGCGTGTGCCCCAGAGCAGCATGAGGCTCACGGCCACGCCGTCGGCCAGCCACGGGAGCGGGAAGAGATCTGCGTTGACCCGCGCGCTGAAGAAGTGCTCTGCGTACAGCAGCATCGCTGCCGCAGGCAGGATGTAGGCGAAGAAAAGCAGCAGCGTCGCCACCCAGGGTGACTGGGGGCGTGGCAGGAGCCTTAGCCTTCCAATGGCATGCAGCAACGCGACGACTCTCTGGCGTCCGGGGAATCCTTGCCCGGAGCAAGCAAATACGGTGCCAGTGTGTCACGGGTCACAGAGCCGCTTCTGAGACCCGCGTGGCAGACTCAGTTGGGCTGTTGGGCTGTTGCGGCGCAGCAGTGAAGCGTCGCACGCTTGCCGGTCCGGGGCCCGGCTGCCCTCTCAGGGCTCGAGCTTCACCCAGAAGGGCTTCGAGGGATCCGCCGGGGTCGTCTCGACGGGCCCGAGACCGACGACCTGGACGATCACCTCTTCATCACTATTCGAGCCGTCCCAGTGCAACGCGCGGGCCGGGTGAAACATATAGCTGCCGGGTTTGAGCGGCACGGACCGTGCGGGATCGAAGGTCGTCCCGGTGCCCGTATACCACGTGCCCTTGATCACGGTGACGTAGCGATCGCCCGGATGCCAGTGCGGACGATCCATCACGTGCGGCGGAAACCTGACGCGCTGCACGTAGAGTCCCTGACTGTTCGGATTGCCGGCGATCGTGGCGATCTGGGCACCGCGCCCATCCGGCACGTCCTGCCAGTGGATGTCCTCGGGAGCCAGCCGCACGAAGCCCGCCTGGTCGTCGGAGCTTGCGTCCGTTGCGATGCCGAGCAGCGCCATGCCGGCGAGCGAAAGCGTCATGACAGGCAGCAGACTCATTCTCATCGGGGTACTCCTCACGAGCGAAGCTTCTGTCCCTGCGGATCATAGAGCGGCTCGAGCCGCACGGTCGCGCTGCGCATCTCGCCGAGGATGTCGATCTCGAGGCGCGCGCCCTCGTGGGCGAGGGCCGCCGGCACGTAGCCGCCCGCCAGGCTCTTGCCGACCCAATGGCCGAAGGCGCCCGAGGTCACGTAGCCGACCGCGGCGCCGTCCTTCAGGATCGACTCGTAACCGATCACCTCGGCATCGAGCGCCTCGACCTCCATGACGACGAAGCGGCGCTTCGGTCCCGCAGCGCGCTCGGCGAGCGCGGCGGCGCGGCCGGTGAACTCTCCCTTGTTGAAATCCACGAAGCGCTCGAGGCCGGTCTCGGCGGCGGTGTAATCGGGCCGGAAGTCCTTCTGGAAGGAGCCATAGCCCTTCTCGAGCCGCAGCGAGGAAAGCGCGCGCCCGCCGAAGAGCCGGAGGCCGAGATCGCCCCCGGCGTCCAGACAATCGTCGTAGAGCGTCGCGAAGTAGTCCGGGGTGGTCCAGATCTCGTAGCCCAGCTCCCCGGTGAAGCCGGCGCGGCTCAGGATCGACGGGGCGAAGCCCACCGCCGTCTCCCGTACCTGGAAGAGCCTGAAGGCTCCGGCCGATAGGTCGATGCGAGTGAGGCGCTGCACCAGCTCGCGCGAGCGCGGGCCTGCGATCGAGACGCCGTTCAGGGTCGAGGCGAGCGAGCGCACGAACACATCCGGCGGCGGATCCGTCTGTGAGAACCAGCGCAGGTGAAACTCCTCGGCGAAACCGGAGCCAAAGATCACAAACCGGTCGTCGGCGAGACAGGCAATGGTGAGATCGCCGACGATGCGCGCGGCGGCATTCAGCATGGGCGCGAGCGCGAGCCGTCCGGGCCGGGGGATGCGGGAGGCGAACACGCGGTCGAGCCAGGCGCGGGCGCCGCGGCCTGCGACCTCGTACTTCCCGTAGTTGGTGGTCTCGTAGAGACCCACCGCCGTGCGCACCGCCTGGCATTCGGCGCGCACGACGGGGAAAGCCTCCGAGCGGCGATAGGTCGGAGTCTCGACCGGCTCCACGCCGGCCGGCGCGAACCAGAGCGCGTTCTCGAGACCGTAGTTGGCGCCCATGCAGGCGCCGGCCGCTTTCAGCCGGTCGTAGATCGGCGAGCGTCGCACCGGGCGCGCTGCCGGCAGCTCCTCGTTGGGGTAGGCGAGACGGAAGCGCCGCGAGTAGTTCTCGGGGACCTTGATCGAGGTGTACTTCGGAGTCGCGAAGGCACCGAAACGCGCCACATCCATCGAGATGATGTCCTGCCCGGGATCGTTCTCCGCCATCCAGCGCGAGAGCACCAGTCCGATGCCGCCGCCCTGGCTGAAGCCTGCCATGACGGCGCAGGCGACCCAGTAGTTCGGCAGGCCCCGCACCGGTCCCACCAGCGGGTTGCCGTCGGGCGCGAACGTGAAGGGACCATTCACCGCCTTGCGGATACCGACGCGTCCGAGGGCGGGGAAGTGCTTGAATCCGACCTCGAAATAGGGCGCCAGACGCTCGAAATCCTCGGGCAGCAGCTGCATCGAGAAATCATCCGGTGTTTTCACGGGCGACCAGACGATGCCATGCGGCTCGTAGGTGCCGATCAGCGCGCCAGCGCGCTCCTGGCGGACGTAGATCTCGCCGGCGTAGTCGGTGGTGTTGACGATCTCGCGGGAGCGCCCCTCGAGCTCAGGCAGATCCTCGGTGATCAGATAGTGATGCTCCATGGCGAGCACTGGCAGCTCGATGCCGGCCATGTGGCCGACCTCGCGTGCCCAGAGACCGGCACAGTTGACCACGTGCCCGGCATGCACCGTGCCCTTGTCGGTCACGACGTCCCAGGTACCGTCGCGCCGTGAGCTGAGGGACTGCACGCGGGTGAAGCGCTCGACCGAGGCGCCGAGCTGCCGCGCCGCCTTGGCATAGGCATTGGTGGTCCCGGAGGGGTCGCAGTGCCCCCCGTCGGCACGCCACAGCGCGCCGATGAAGTGCTGCGGATCGATGAGAGGGTTGTAGTCGAGCGCCTGCTCGAGCGAGATCATCTCGGTCTGCATGCCGAGGTAGCGCGCCCGCGAGCAGATGAGCCGCAGGCTGTCGAGCTCGCCCTGGTTCGCCGCGAGCATGAGGCCCCCGTTGGGATGCAGCCCGCACGACTGCCCCGAGAGCCGCTCGATCTCCCGATACAGGTCGATGGTGTACTTCTGCAGGCGCGAGATGTTGGCCTCGCCGTTGAAGGTGTGCATGCCGCCGGCGGCGTGCCAGGTCGAGCCTGAGGTCAGCTCGCTCTTTTCGATGAGCAGCACGTCCCTCCAGCCGATCTTGGCGAGGTGATAGAGCACGCTCGTGCCGACCACGCCGCCACCGATCACGACCGCCCGCGCCGAATCCTTCATGCCGGACTCTCTCCCCCCAATTCGCTCACCGTCGCATCCCGCAGCTGCGCGAGCCCGAAGGGCCTCGAAGTCTCCACCAGCCATTCGCGCAGGTGCTGCGCTGTGGTAGCCGGGGTCAGGAGCAGCATCCCCGGAGTGAGCCGGGCGAGGATCGCCGGTACCTGCACCATGATTGTGGCAGCGGCGCGGCCGACGGGGAACGCGTCTGCGGCGAGATCCAGCCGGCAGGCCCGCGCCAGCATTTCGTGAACTGCCGGACCCCTGAGGAAGAACGCCATCAGGGCCGAGGAAAGGTCGACGACCGCGGCGCAACCTCCGGCGGCCTCCTGCCAGTGCCCAGCGCACGCGCCCGGGAGCGCGGGTGCCGACAGGAGCAACCAGCGTTCGGGGCGGACGCTGAGGCTGAGGCCCCCGGAGCCCCCGGCCACACCACCCGGGGAGGCGAGGGGGATGCTTCGCCGGGCGGCGCGCCCTTGGAGGTCGCCGGCGCGACCCTGGAACGCGGCGAGCTCGACGATGTCCGCCGGGCAGGGCGCCAGCGCGACGCCCGGAGTGCCCGCGCGCGGCTCTGACGATTCAGGCGCGGACACGCGCATTCTCCGGGTCGAGCATATGGGGGCTCACGATCTCGACGCCGATGACCTCGCCGTGAATCGGGGAGGTGCCGAGGAGGCGCGCACCGATCCGCTGCCGCCCGCCGGCGAGCAGGGCGAGTCCCACCCAGCCTTCGAGCTCAACCGAAGGCGTGGAGGAGGTGACGTAGCCGAGACTGGCGCTGCGCGCGTCCGGCGCGACGAGATGCATGCCGTTGCGCAGGCGTTGCACGCGATCGACGGGGCGCACCCCGACGAGCTGCAGCCGATCGGGCGCAGTGAGGCCGGGGCGGTCAATGAGGCAGCGGCCGATGAAGTCGCCGCTCTTCTTCAGCATGCGCGAGAAACCCAAGTCATCGGCGCTGGTGTTGCCGTTGAGTTCCGCGGTCGTGACGTGGCCCTTCTCGATGCGCAGAGTATTCAGGGCGTCGAGTCCGTAGGCCCGGATGCCATGGGGCCTGCCCGCCTCGAGGACGGCTTCCCAGACCGTGCGTGCCGCGTTCGCCGGCACCGCGAGCTCGTAGGCGAGCTCCCCGGAAAAGGAGATGCGGAACAGCCTTCCGGGAATCCCGGCGATCTTCGCTCCGGCGACCGCCATGAAGGGAAAAGCGGCGTTCGAGAGATCGAGATCGGGAACGAGTGACGCGACGACCTCGCGGGCTCGGGGGCCGGCGACGGCGAACTGTGCCCACTGGTCGCAGACGTCGGTGAGCACCACGTCGAGCTCGCGGCACACCGACTGCAGATGAAACTCGAGATGCTCGAGCGCGGCAGCGCTGTTGGCAGTCGTGGTGGTGACGAGGAAGTGCGTGGCGCTCAGGCGCGAGGTCGTGCCGTCGTCGAACAGCATGCCATCCTCGCGCAGCATGATGCCGTAGCGCGCGCGTCCGACCGCGAGGGTGGAGAAGGTGTTGGCGTAGATGAAGTCGAGGAAGCGCGCCGCGTCCGGACCCTGGACGTCGATCTTGCCGAGCGTCGAGACGTCGGTGATGCCGGCCGCGCGGCGCACCGCGCGCGCTTCCTCGAGCACCGGTTCCCAGCCGGCGGCGCGCGAGTAGACCAGCGGGCGCAGCCACAGGCCCGTATTGACGAAGGTCGCGCCCGCGCCCTCGTGCCAGCCATGCAACGGCAGGCGGCGCTTCGGCTTGTAGTGCGCGCGGACCTCGCCCCCGGCAAGCGCCGCGAAGGGCACGGGCTCGGCGAAGGGTCGGGGTTTCACCTGGCCCACCTCGGCGAGCGGCTTGCCGAGCGCCGCGGCGAGCACCGCGCCCGCAACCAGTCCCCCGACGCGGCCCTGATCGGTCGCCATCGAGCAGGTCGTGAAGCGTTTCATGTGCTCGATGTGCTCGTAGCCCTCGCGGCAGGCGAGACGCACATCGTCGGCGGTCACGTCATTCTGCAGGTCGACGAACGCCTTGCCGTGTGCCCGCACTTCCCACAGCGCCGCGAGCGGCATCGCCATGCGATCGGGCGGCAGGCCAGTCCCGGTTGGAAGCTGCGGCAACGGGCAGCCGAGCTCGGCGGCGAGCGCACGGGCTGCCCGCGCGCCGTTCTCGGCAGCCGCCGCGTGCCCCTGGATGCCACGCACGGCGCCGGCGCTGCGTCCCGCGGAGGGGGGCGGGTCGGCCGAGAAGGCTGCGATCTCCTCATGCCACTCGAGCCGTCCGCCGAGCTGACTGCCGAGCGAGGTCGCGGGTGTGTACCCGCCGGACATGAGCAGAGAGTCCGCGTCGATGTGGCGATCCGCCGCGCCGGGCGAGGCCACGCGCACCCCGCGTACGCCGTGCCCTCCATAGACACGCGTCACGGCCGCGCCCGCCAGGATCTCGATGCCCGCCGCCTGCGCCCGCGCGGCCATGGGCCCGGCAGGACGCGGGTCGATCACCGCGGCAGCGCGGATTCCGGCCTCGGCGAGCGCAAGCGCCGTCTCGTAGGCTTCGTCATTGTTGACGAAAAAAACCGGCCGGCGGCCGGGCGCGACTCCGTAGCAGCGCAGGAACCTGAGCGCGGCACCGGCCAGCATGACACCCGGCACGTCATTGCCGGGGAAAGCGATCAGCCGCTCGAGCGCTCCGCACGCGAGCAGTACGCGCCGGGCGCGAATGATCCGCAGCCGCTCGCGCAGCCCGCCGAAGCGCGCGCGCTGCTCCGCGACGAGCGTCTCGAGGGCGCCGAAAACGCCGTGCCCGTACGCGCCGAGTACGGCCGTGCGCGCGAGGCAACGCACCGTCGGCAGCGCGGCCAGCCGCCGGCAAGTCTCCTCGCGCCAGCCGCTCCAGCGCGGATCGAGCAGCGTTCCGCCTCCCAGCACGACGTCCTGCTCGGTGAGCAACACCCGCAGGCCGGCGGCGCCCAACACTTCCGCGGCGGCGAGCCCGGCGCTGCCCGCGCCCACCACGAGGACATCGGCGTGATCGTGCACGATCTCGGCCGGCGCCGCGTGGTCGCCGACGACAGCCTCGAGCCGGCCGAGCCCGGCGGCGCGGCGGATGAGCGGCTCGTAGAGGCGCTCCCACGCCCATCCCGGGGCCATGAAGGTCTTGTAGTAGAAGCCCGCCGGCAGGAAGCGGCCGAGGAGATCGTTGACGGAGAGCAGGTCAAACTTAAGCGACGGCCAGCGATTCTGGCTCACGGCCACGAGGCCCTCGCTCAAGTCGAGCGTGGTCGCGAGGCGGTTGGGCTCGCGGCCGTCGGCGCCGATGACGTCGACGAGCGCGCAGGGTTCTTCGCTCCCCGCCGTCACGATGCCGCGCGGCCGGTGATACTTGAAGCTGCGGCCGACGAGCCGCCGGCCGTTGGCGAGCAGGGCGGAGGCGAGGGTGTCGCCGGCCAGTCCCTGGAGCGCCGCGCCGTCGAAGCGGAAGCCGATGCGCCGCGTGGCGTCGGTGAGCAGCCCCTGCCCGATGCGCGCCGGGCCTCTCGTCACGGTGCGTCCTCCCCGGGCGGCGGCAGCTCCGCGGGCGCTCCGACCCAGCGGATCTCGTGGCTCAGAGTGTGGCGCTCGAGCTTGAGGAGCCGGCGGCAGCCACCGATGTGCAGCCACCACTCGAGATGCCAGCCGAGCGGGTTGCCGCGCCCGTACACGTAGCGGCTGAACTCCTCGGGCGGCGCTTCAGCCGCCGGGCGCGATTGCGTGGCATCGCCGCGGTAACGAAACTCGACTTCGTCGCGCGTGCCGCACCAGGGGCAGGGGATTCTCAGCATGGCCGCGCGTCAGTGCAGGTAAGGGAACGGGCCGACGCCGCGCTCATCGACCGTGCGTCCGGCGGCGAAGCGCCCGAGGTCGAGGTGCGCGGCGACCGGGTGCGGCGTGCCGTGCGCGATCAGATGCGCGGTAGTGAAGCCTCCGGCGGGAATCGCCTTGAAGCCGCCGTAACACCAGCCGCCGTTGAGAATGAGTCCGGCGAGCGGCGTCTTCGAGATGATCGGCGAGCCGTCCATGCTCATGTCCATGACGCCACCCCATTGCCTGAGCACCTTCACCCGCGCCAGAGCCGGCAGCAAGGTGACGGCGGCCGCGGCCACTTCCTCCACCATCGGCAGCGTGCCGCGCTGCCCATAGGTGTTGTAACCGTCGATCGCGCCGCCGAATACCAGCCCGCCCTTGTCGGACTGGCTTATATAAAAGTGTCCGGCACCGTAGGTGAGCACCACGTCGAGCACCGGCTTCAGGCCCTCGGTCACGAACGCCTGCAGCACATGGGTCTCGATCGGCAACGTGAGGCCCGCCAGGCGCGCGAGCTCGGAGGAATGCCCGGCCACGGCGAGGCAGACCACGTCCGCGCCGATGAAGCCGCGCGCGGTCTCGACGCCGCTCACACGGCCGCCCTGCTGGCGGATCCCGGTCACCGCGCAATGCTCGACGACGTCCACCCCCGCCTCGGAGGCCGCGCGCGCGTAGCCCCAGGCGACCGCATCGTGGCGCACCGTGCCGCCGCGCCCCTGCAGGAACCCGCCGAGCACCGGGTAGCGGCCGTTGTCGAGATCGACCAGCGGCACCAGCGCCTTGACCGCTGCGCGCGACAGTGTCTCGGCGTCGACTCCCTCGAGGCGCATGAGGTTGGCGCGGCGCGTGAACAGGTCGCGCTGCGCCTCGGTATGAAACAGGTTGAGCGTGCCGCGCTGGCTCACCATGGCGTTGAAATTGAGCGTCTGCTCCAGATTCGCCCAGAGTCTCAGCGAGAACTCGTAGAAGCGCACGTTGGCCGGCTGGAAGTAGTTGGAGCGGATGATGGTGGTGT
>Ga0187781_10000485_pt1 | contig 28250 bp, 29 predicted proteins | sample 0715_SJ02_MP02_2_FD_132447 | JGI IMG/M metagenome (GOLD analysis project Ga0187781, IMG submission 132447) | Tropical peat soil microbial communities from peatlands in Department of Meta, Colombia - 0715_SJ02_MP02_20_MG | ecosystem: Environmental > Terrestrial > Soil > Wetlands > Peat | place... | reverse complement strand
GCGCGCGGCGAGGCGCCGCTCGGCATCGTTTACGCGACCGACGCCAAGGTCGAACCCGGGGTGAAGATCCTCGGCGTGTTCCCCGAGGATTCTCATGAGCCGATCGTCTATCCGGTGGCGGCGACGAAAACCGCCAAGCCGGATGTTGCGCCATATCTCGCGTTCCTGCGCTCGTCGGCTGTGAAATCGATATTCGAGAACTACGGTTTTGCTTTCCTCGTCAAGCCAACCTCATGAGCGGAATCTTGGGCGACATTTCCGCCGCGATCCCGCACGGCATTCGGTGATCGAACCCGGCGCTTTTCATGCTCGATCTTTCCGCCGCTGAATGGACCGCGCTGAAACTGTCGCTGCGGATCGCGGTGGTCGCGACGGCGTGGGCTCTACCCCTTGGCGTCCTGATCGGCTCGCTGCTTGCGCGTAAGAATTTCTGGGGCAAGACGATCCTCGACGGTCTCGTTCACCTGCCGCTGGTGCTGCCTCCGGTCGTCACCGGTTATCTGCTGCTCATTTGGTTTGGCCGCAAAGGACCGATCGGCGCCCTTCTGCACGACTATTTCGGCATCGTGTTCGCATTTCGCTGGACCGGGGCGGCGCTCGCGGCCGCGGTCATGGGATTCCCGTTAATGGTCAGACCGATCCGGCTCGCGCTCGAAACTATCGATCGCCGTCTCGAAGACGCGGCGGCGACGCTGGGCGCCAACAGTATTCTGGTGTTCTTTACCGTCACCTTGCCGCTCGCGTTGCCCGGCATCATTGCCGGCGTGCTGCTGTGCTTTGCCCGCGCGCTCGGCGAGTTCGGCGCCACCATCACGTTCGTCTCCAACATTCCGGGCGAGACGCAAACCCTTTCGGCGGCGATCTACACGTTCTTGCAGATTCCGGATGGCGAGGCTCCTGCGGCGCGGATGGTCGTTATCGCGATCGTCTTGGCGCTCGGCGCGCTGGTCGCGGCGGAATGGCTCGGCCGGCGCGCGACGACGCGCTTTCACGGGGAATGACGTTGCTGGTCGTCGATGTCGAGAAAGAGCTCGGTGCATTGAAGCTTATGGTGCACTTTCATGCCGAAGGCGGCGTGACCGCTTTGTTCGGCCCTTCCGGTGCGGGAAAAACTTCGATCGTCAATATGATCGCCGGCCTGCTCCCGCCCGACCGCGGCCATATTACGCTTGACGATACCGTGTTGTTCGATGCCAAAAAGGGCATCGATGTGCCGCCGCATCGGCGGCGCATCGGCTATGTGTTCCAGGAAGGCCGGCTGTTTCCGCATTTAAGCGTGCGGCAGAATCTCGACTACGGCCGGCGCATGAGCCGGCGCCCGCGCGATTGGGGCGAATTCGAACGCGTCGCGGCGCTGCTCGGCATCACGCACCTGCTTAATCGACGGCCGCGCATGCTGTCGGGCGGCGAGCGCCAACGCGTTGCCATCGGTCGCGCGCTCTTGATGCGTCCCCGGCTTCTTCTCCTCGACGAACCACTGGCTTCGCTCGATGCCGGGCACAAAAGCGAGATTCTTCCCTATCTTGCGCGCTTGCGGGACGAAGCCGCCGTTCCGATGGTCTATGTAAGCCATACCGCGGCCGAAGTGCGCCGGATCGCCACGACCGTGGTGCGGCTCGATGGCGGACGCGTTGTCGCAACCGGAGGACCCGAGCTTCTTGCCAAAACGGAGCTTGACGCTCTGGATTGATGCGCCTTCGCATTTGGCGAAAGCTGGCACGAAAATTCACGTGTTGTCGTACGAAAGCAACGGATTATGATTTTTGGGTGCACCGGAATGCGTGTGGCAATGTCATCTGCGCCGCTGCAAAAACGGTCCAAGACCGTTTCAACGGTTGATCCTCATCGGTGCTGAGCTCAATGGAAAGCGTCTCCTCGCGGCTCGCCAAACGTGCGACGGCGCGAGGCGTCGCTTGTGGCGCCGGCGCGGCTTTGGCCTGGGCGCTGGGCTTCGTAGCGGCGCGGCAAGGCGTCACGTTGGGTCTGTCGCCGCTCGTGATCGCGCTGCATCGGTTCGCTTGGCCGGGATTGGCGCTGCTTCCGTTCGTTGCCAGAAACAGCTTCGCCGATCTCCGCATGATCGGCCTGCGCCGCGGCGCAGCGCTGGCGGTATTTGGCGGGCTGCCGCTCGCGCTGTTGAGCTATGTCGGCTACGTGCTGGTTCCGCTCGGCCACGGCGCAGTCATTCAGCCGTCATGCGCCGCGCTTGGTGGCCTCGTTTTGGCGCGTGCGGTTCTAAAGGAGCATTTGCCGGCGCGCAGGATCGCGGGCGCAGCCGTTATCATCGTCGGCCTGGCGGTGATTGGCGCCGAAGCGCTGCGGACGATGGGCGTGAATGGCTTGATCGGCGACCTTTTGTTTGTCGCGGCGGGAAGCTTCTTTGCGATCTTCGGCATACTGGTGCGGCTCTGGCGCGTCCCGGCGATGCGCGCCGCGGCGGTGACAAGCGTGCTGTCTCTCGCCGGGCTGCCGATCCTCTTGTTCAGTTTCGGCAACATGCTCGCTGCCGGCTGGCGCGAGAATGCGATGCAGGCGGTCGTTCAAGGTCTGCTGGCTGGAGCGGGTGCGATTTATTTGTTCACGCGCGCGGTCGTCTTGCTCGGGGCGAGCCGGGCGGTGCTGTTTCCTTCGCTGGTGCCGCCCTTCACGCTCCTGATCGGCTACATCACGCTCGGCGAAGCGCCGAGCCTGTCGCAACTAGCCGGGCTCATCATCGTCATCGTCGGCTTTCGGCTCACGCAGCGAGCGTGAGCGATTTCGCCAGGCGTGTCCGGGTTCCTCGCTTTCGCGGCCTCGCAATGACGAGGACTACGCCGCCTTGCGCGATACCAGGAAATCGCCGACGCGATCGAGCGCCTTCAAGATATTCTCGGCCGAGTTGGCATAAGATACGCGCACATAGCCTTCGCCGAGAATCCCGAAATCCGGCCCACCGATCAGCGCCACGCAAGTATCTTCGAGCAGTACCGAGGCGAGCGCTTTCGCCTTCCAGGCGGTGCGCTTGATGTTCGGAAAAGCGTAAAATGCGCCTTTCGGCGTAGCGCAGGAAATGCCTGGAAGCTTGTTGAGTGCGGCGACCACGACTTTGCGGCGCTTATCGAACTCGGCGACCATCTTCGCCGTTTCGTCTTGCGGGCCGGTGAGCGCGGCGAGGCCGGCATATTGCGCCGAGGCATTAACGCAAGAATGCAGGTTGACGGCGAGCTTGCGCGCATACTCGTAAAGTTTTCCGGGCCACACCGCGTAGCCGAGCCGCCAACCGGTCATGGCGTAAGTCTTGGACCAGCCGTTGAGCAGGATCAGGCGATCGCGGATGGACGGATAGGCGAGCAGACAAACATGGATCTCGCCGTCGTAGACCATGTGATCGTAGATTTCGTCCGACATCACCGCGACGTCGGGAAAACCTTCCAGCCCGGCAACCAGCTTGTCGACTTCGGCTTTCGGCGTCACGCCACCGGTCGGATTGGCGGGCGAATTAAGGATCAAAAGCCGCGTGCGCGCCGTGATCAATTTCAGCGTTTCATCGGCGGAAAACGCAAAGTTGTTTTCCTCGCGAATCGGCACCGGCACCGGACGCGCGCCGGTAAATTCGATCATCGAGCGGTAAATCGGAAAGCCGGGATCGGGATAAAGGATGTCGGTACCGGGTTCGCCGAACATCAGGATCGACATGAACATGGTTGGTTTGCCGCCCGGCATGATCATCACTTCCTCGGGCGAGACTTTCACGCCGAAGCGCTTGGCGAGATCGGCCGCGACCGCTTCCCGCAGCGGCAGAAGACCGACAGCGGGCGTGTAGCCATGATGGCCGTCGCGCAAGGCCTTCGCCGCCGCCTCGACGATGAAATCCGGGGTGCGGAAATCGGGCTGGCCGATGCCGAGATTAATGATGTCGCGGCCCTGCGCCGCAAGATGCATGGCGCGCGCCAGGACGGCGAACGCGTTCTCCTCGCCGATACGGTCAAAGGCGGCGACGGTCTTAAGCATAACGGTTCCACCGAAATTTGCGGCACTTGAACCTCAATCCTCGGTCAAATGCAAACGCTGCCCGCGGGATGCAATAGGCGTTTTGAGGGTGGCTGCTCGTTTTGGAGAGTCATCAATATATGGGTATAGAATCAAACGCTTATGGAAGCGGCGGACGAGCATTGATTGTGCCGGCTAGGTGCGGTTTCAAACCACGCGCGCCGCGCCGGACCACTGGCCAACGCGAGCGGATTGGCGAATGATTCTGGCGACGACTTCGTTCGCGGCCGCGCAAACGCGATATATCTAGTGGCGAGCGAGAAATCCCGGCTCGGGATTAGCGCAGTGCGGGCTCTTATGACCTGACGTGAATCGTCCGGAGAGAGTAGATGCAGAAAGAGAAGAATTCGCAGGGCGCAAAAACGCCACGGCTGCGATCGCAATTGTGGTTTGACAATCCGGACAATCCGGGCATGACCGCGCTCTATCTTGAGCGTTATCTAAACTATGGGCTGACCCGCGAAGAGCTGACCTCGGGCCGTCCGATCATCGGTATTGCGCAAACCGGCTCCGACTTGAGCCCGTGCAATCGTCATCATCTCGAACTTGCCGAGCGCGTGCGGGCCGGCATCCGCGATGCCGGCGGGATTGCCATGGAATTCCCGATGCACCCCATTCAGGAAACCGGCAAGCGCCCGACCGCGGCGCTCGATCGCAACCTTGCTTATCTCGGCCTCGTCGAGGTGCTTTACGGCTATCCGCTCGACGGCGTGGTGCTGATGACCGGCTGCGACAAGACCACGCCGGCTTGTCTTATGGCCGCGGCCACGGTGAACACGCCGGCGATCGTCTTGTCGGGCGGCCCGATGCTCAACCACGTCCAGGATGGCAAGCTCATGGGCTCGGGTACGCTGATCTGGCAAGCGCGCCAGGACCAGGCGGCGGGCAAAATCGATTACAAGGAATTCATCGACATCGTCGCCGCCTCCGCTCCGTCGATCGGCCATTGCAACACGATGGGCACGGCGTCGACCATGAATGCGATGGCGGAAGCGCTTGGCATGTCGCTGCCCGGCTGCGCCGCCATTCCCGCGCCCTACCGCGAGCGCGGCCAAATCGCTTATGCCACCGGCCTGCGCGCGGTCGAGATCGTGCGTGAGGATCTCAAGCCGTCCGACATTCTCACGCGCGCGGCTTTCGAGAACGCGATCGTCGCCTGTTCGGCGATCGGCGGCTCGACCAATGCGCCCATACACGTTAACGCCATCGCTCGGCACATCGGCATCGAGCTTACGATGGAGGATTGGGAAACGATCGGCTACGACGTACCGCTTCTCGTCAATATGCAGCCAGCCGGCGCTTATCTCGGCGAGGACTATTACCGCGCCGGGGGTTTGCCGGCAGTGATGCACGAACTTTACGCGGCGGGGCGGCTTCGCGGCGATGCGCTCACCGTCAACGGCAAGAACGTCACCGAAAATGTCGGACGGGCGAAAGCCTGCAACGCGGACGTCATTCGGCCTTACGACCGGCCGCTGAAAGCGAAGGCAGGGTTCAAAGTGTTGCGCGGCAACCTGTTCGATTCCGCGATCATGAAAACAAGCGTGATCTCCGACGAGTTCCGCAAGCGCTATTTGTCCAACCCGAAGGACCCGAACGCCTTCGAGGGCCGCGCGGTCGTTTTCGATGGACCCGAGGACTATCACCGGCGCATTGACGATCCGGCACTTGAAATCGACGAGAACACCATCCTGTTCATGCGCGGCGCGGGGCCGATCGGTTATCCCGGATCAGCCGAGGTCGTAAACATGCAACCGCCTGCTGCGCTGGTCAAAAAAGGCGTCACGTCGCTCCCCTGCATTGGCGACGGCCGCCAATCGGGGACGTCGGGTTCGCCGTCGATTCTCAACGCGTCGCCGGAAGCCGCGGCCGAAGGCGGTCTTGCGTTGCTCAAGACCGGTGACCGAGTGCGTATCGACCTCAACAAAGACAGCGCCGATATTGTGACGACGCCTGGCGAACTGGCGGCGCGCCGGGCGGATTTGAAGAAGAACGGCGGCTATCGCTATCCGCCGAGCCAGACGCCGTGGCAGGAAATCCAGCGCGCCATGGTCGATCAGCTCAGCAGCGGCATGGTGCTCGAACCGGCGGTGAAATATCAGCGTGTCGCGCAAATATGGGTGCCCCGCGATAATCACTGACGTCGCCGAACAAACGGCCGTCGTCATCGTCTATCGGGTCGTGCACATTCTTCACTTCTCGCTTCGTTGCTCACAATGAGGCCTCCATGAACCGGCCATCGACCGCGGAAAAGCGCAAAACCTTCCAAAAGCTTCATGAGGCCGGCTGCTTCGTCATTCCCAATCCGTGGAATGTCGGCACCGCGCATTACCTGGAGGGCCTCGGCTTCAAGGCGCTGGCGACGACCAGTTCGGGTTATGCCCATTCGCAAGGCCACGCCGATGGCGAGCTCGGCCTCGAAACGGTGCTCTTGCATTTCCACGAACTGGCTGAAGCCACAGATGTTCCGCTGAACGCCGACTTCGAGGACGGGCTGGCCGGCAGCCTCGAGGAACTTGCCGAGAATGTGACGCGCTGCGTCGCGACCGGAATCGCCGGATTGTCCATCGAGGATTCGCCCAACGACGCCAGCATTCCGCTTCATCCTCTCGATGTCGCGGTGGCGCGCGTGCGCGCCGCGCGCGCTGCGATCGATCGTACCGACGGCGAGGTCGTGTTCACCGTGCGGGCGGAAGGTTTCATCCGCGGCGTCCCCGATCTCGACGACGTCATCCGCCGCCTCAAAGCCTACAAGGATGCCGGTGCCGATTGTCTCTATGCGCCGGGCATCAAGACGCGCGACGAGATCGAGGCAGTAGTCAAAGCTGCGGCGCCGCGCCCGGTCAATTTTCTCAACAGCGGCGCGTTTGGATTCACGGTCGGCGACATTGCGGCGATGGGCGTTCGCCGGATCAGCGTCGGCGGTTCGCTTGCCCGCGTCGCCATGCACGCCTTCATCCGCGCCGCGACCGAAATCGCCCGTGACGGCAAGTTCGACAAGTTCGCTGGCCTGATTACCAATAACGAGCTGAACCAATTCTTCAGCGGCAACTAAAAGACGCACGCATGATGAGTAAGCAGGTGCAGCCGGTCGGCCCGGTTGTCAATTCGACGCCGGCGTCGCATCCGGGCCCGGTGACGCTTGCCCGCCGTTTCGGGACCGTTGTTCGCCTTGCTGCCGCGCGCACGGCGGCGCCGCTCTGGCGTGTGTTTGGCGGCCATGATGAAATCTGGACTTACATTTCCGGCCATGGACCCTTCACCGGCGAAAAAACGTTCACGGCTTGGCTCGAAGGCCACGAGACCCAGAGCGATCCCTACTATTTCACCGTGCACGATCTGTATGGGCGAGCACTGGGCTTTCTCGCGCTCATGCATATACGGCGGCCGATGCGCGTCATCGAAATCGGCAGCATCGTTTATAGTTCTGAACTGCAGCGCACGCCGCTCGGCACCGAAGCGCAGTACCTATTGGCGCGCCTATGCTTTCGAGGCGCTGGGCTATCGCCGTTACGAATGGAAATGCGATTTGCTCAACGCTTCGTCGCGGCGCGCCGCCTTGCGTTTCGGCTTCGTCTTTGAAGGCATTTTCCGCCAGCACATGATTGCCAAGGGCCATAGCCGCGACACTGCTTATTTCTCGATGCTCGACGGCGAATGGCCAGATCGCAAGCGCAACTTTGAACGCTGGCTGCAGCCCGGCAATTTCGACCGGAGGGGCCGTCTCGCGGTCTTTAACGGCGCCACGGCTGATTGCGCGCTTGGCTTCTCGGAGAGAACCGCATCCGCCATAATTCCGGCTATGACCGATTCCGAACCGCATCCGGCCACCGGCCAGCCGATTGGCTTGCCGGTCGATCCTACGCCGGCGCCGCGTCCCGGCGCGGTGACGCTGAAGGGCCGGTACGGCCGGCTCGAAAAACTAAGGCCCGACCACTGGCCGGACCTGTGGGACGCATTCGCGGGTCACGATCATGTCTGGACCTATATTTCCACCGACGGCCCGTTCTCGGATGTGGCTAGCTTCTCCGCCTTCATCGCCCAACGCGCGGCATCCGAGGACCCATACGCCTATGCTGTCATTGATGCGCGCGATCGCGCCGTCGGTTATCTCACGCTGTTGCGGATCAACCCGCAAATGCGGGTGATCGAAGTCGGTCATGTGCTCTATTCGCCCCGGCTGCAACGCACGCCACTCGGCACGGAAACCCAGTACCTGCTGGCGTGTTACGTTTTCGAGACGCTCGGTTATCGCCGCTATGAATGGAAGTGCAATGCGTTGAATGCTGCGTCACGGCGGGCCGCACTTCGCTACGGCTTCGTCTACGAAGGCACATTCCGCCAACACATGATCGCCAAGGGCCGCAATCGGGACGATGCCTGGTTTTCAATGCTCGACAGCGAATGGCCGGCCCGTAAGCGCAATTTCGAACGCTGGCTGGAGCTGGGCAATTTCGATGAACAGGGCGTGCAAAAAATCAGCCTCGCCGCGCTCAACGCCGCCGCGCAATGATCGCGCAAATTTGCGCTTGTCGCTCTTCGGGAGAACGGGATGAGTCAACGACTACAAGGCAAGGTCGCACTAGTGACCGCCGCAGGCCAGGGCATCGGCCGGGCGATCGCCGAGACTTTCATCAATGAAGGCGCGAAAGTCGTCGCCACCGATGTCGCCGAAGAGAAAGTCCAAGATCTTAATACCGCGAAGCATGTCAAACTCGATGTCCGCGCGCAAGACGGTGTCGATGCAATGGCGCGAATGGTTGCGAGCGAATTCGGCGCGCTGGATATCCTGATGAATTGCGCCGGCTATGTGCACAACGGCAGCATTCTCGATTGCAGCGACAAGGACTGGGATTTCTCGTTCGACCTCAACGTTAAATCCATGCACCGCATGATCAAGGCCTTCCTCCCTACGATGCTGGATAAAAAATCGGGCTCCATCGTGAATATTTCCTCGGTGGTGTCTTCGATCCGCGGCGTTCCCAACCGCTATGTCTATGGCGCCACCAAGGCCGCGGTCATCGGCCTGACCAAGGCGGTTGCCGCCGATTTCATCAAGCAAGGCATTCGCTGCAACGCGATTTGCCCAGGCACGATCGAATCGCCGTCACTGGAAGAGCGCATCGCGACGGCATCGAGGGAAACCGGCCGCTCTGCGGACGCGGTGCGACAGTCCTTCGTCGATCGGCAGCCGATGGGCCGGCTGGGCACGGCGCAGGAGGTTGCTGCGCTCGCCCTCTTTCTCGCGAGCGATGAGGCGAGTTACATTACCGGCCAAGCGCATCTCGTCGACGGCGGGATGGCGATGTAGAACGCGTCATTCCGCCGCGCGAAGCGCGAACCCGGAAAATGACAAACGTGAATTTGGCCAGGCCGAATGCACATACTCATCACCGGCGCCGCGGGAATGATCGGGCGCAAGCTGACCGCGCGACTGGCCGAAGACGGCGCGCTCAACGGCAAGCCGATTGAGAAGCTTACGCTCATCGATATGCACGAGTCTGATGGGCCCGATCGATTCGGCGGCGCGGTCGAGTCGATCGCGGCCGATATAGCGGAGCCCGCCGCGGCGCATGCCGCCGCCGGTAAAAGGCCCGATGTCATATTCCACCTCGCTGCGGTGGTTTCCGCCGAAGCCGAGCTCAATTTTGAGAAGGGCACGCGGATCAATCTGGACGGCTCGCGCGCGCTTATCGAAGCGATTCGTGCCGCCGGCAAGGCCTATCGTCCGCGATTGGTCTTCAGCTCGTCGATCGCGGTATTCGGCGCGCCGTTCCCAGACGCCATCGCCGACGACTTTCATTTGACGCCGCTGACGTCTTACGGCACGCAAAAAGCCATCGTCGAATTGCTTCTTGCCGATTACGCGCGCCGCGGTTTTCTCGACGCTGTCGGCATCCGGCTACCGAGCATCGTGGTGCGACCCGGCCGGCCGAACAAAGCCGCTTCAGGATTCTTTTCGTCGATCATTCGCGAACCGCTCGCCGGCCAGGACGCGGTGTTGCCGGTCGAGGACAGCGTGCTGCATTGGCATGCGAGCCCGCGCGCGGCGGTTGGTTTCCTCATTCATGCTGCCGGCCTCGATGCGGCCAAGCTCGGGCCGCGGGTCAACCTCACCATGCCCGGCGTATGCTGCACCGTGGCCGAGCAGATCGCGGCGTTGCGCCGGATCGCCGGCGACAAAGTGGCGGCGCGCATCCGCCGCGAGCCCGATCCTCTCGTCGCCCGGATCGTCGCCGGCTGGCCGAGCCGGTTCGATCCCCGCCGCGCGCTGGGGCTCGGCTTTCGCGGCGAAGCTTCCTTTGACGAGATTATCCGGGTTCATATCGAGGAGGAATTGGGTGGCAAAATCGTCAATTGACGCTCACCCTTAAGATTGCTTGCGCTACGGACGCCGATGCTTACATTGCGGGCTGAGCCTCGAAGACATTCCGGCACGCCATGACCTACGTCGATGCAGCCTGTGCGCCGCTGCGCAAAACCGGGCAGATCAAGATTCACGGCCCTGCCGCTTTCGAAGGCATGCGCAAGGCCGGGCGGCTTGCCGCCGAATGCCTGGACGTGCTGGTCGGCGAGATCAAGCCGGGCGTGACGACCGAGCACATCGATCGCACAGTGTTCGAGTTCGGCATGGATCACGGCGCCCTGCCGGCGACGCTGATGTATCGCGGCTACCGCAGGGCGACCTGCACCTCGGTCAATCATGTGGTCTGCCACGGCATCCCGTCGGACAAGCCGTTGCGCGAGGGCGATATCGTCAATGTCGACGTTACCCTCATTCTCGATCAATGGCACGGCGACTCGAGCCGCATGTTCGCCGTCGGCGAAATTCCGCGGCGCGCCGAACGGCTGATCGAGGTCACCTATGAGGGGATGATGCGCGGCATTGCGGCTATCAGGCCCGGCGGCACGACCGGCGATATCGGTCATGCCATCCAAGCCTTCGTCGAGGGCCAGCACATGAGCGTCGTGCGGGATTTTTGCGGCCACGGTCTCGGCCGTCTGTTCCATGACGAGCCCAATATTGTGCATATTGGCCGCCCCGGTGAGGGCCTCGTTCTCAAGCCGGGCATGTTCTTCACCGTCGAGCCAATGATCAATCTTGGCCGGCCGCATGTAAAAGTCCTTTCGGATGGCTGGACCGCGGTAACCCGCGACCGGTCGCTGTCCGCGCAATTTGAGCACTCGGTCGGCGTCACCGACACCGGCGTCGAAATTTTCACGCTCTCTCCGAAGGGCCTCGACAAGCCGCCCTACCGGACCTGACCTCCACGCGTGCCGACGCCGATTGCAAAATCCGCCGATCCGGTCATCCTTGCCCCGGCGCTTGCGGCAAGCGCCAAGCGGGTGGGGCCGGCGTCCGAATTCTCGTGCTGGAAAAGAAGACCGAGAGCGAAGGCGGCGCGGCCGAGGCCACGCCGGATTATCATGGTCATCGCGCCCGCCTGCGCGCGCGCTTCCGCGAGGCCGGCGCCGAGGCTTGTCTGACTACGAGCTTCTCGAATTATTGCTGTTTCGCGTGATGCCACGCCGGGATGTCAAGCCGCTTGCCAAGGCGCTGGTGGCGAAGTTCGGTTCGTTCGCGGAAGCGACCGCGGCGCCGCCGGCCCGGCTTGCCGAGGTCGAAGGGCTCGGCGAGGCCTGCGTCGCCGAATTGAAGGTCGTGCAGGCGGCAGCCAACCGGTTGTTGCGCGGCGCCACGTCCGGTGCTGTCATCGTGGTCGGCGGTGCTCGACTATTGCCGCACCGCGCAGGCTTTCGCCGATCGCGAGCAGTTCCGCGTCCTGTTTCTCGACAAACGCAACCAGCTTATCGCCGACGAGGTGCAGCAGGTCGGCACCGTTATCACGCGCCAGTCTATCCGCGCGAAGTTCGCCGAAATCAGGAAGCGCATGCTGGCGGGTCATTCTGTCGCGCCCGGTGATGGATGAACTGCAGAAACAGGACAAATTTGCGCCCGATAGCGTCGTCGATATTGCCGGCACGGCAGTCGCGCTGGCCGTTCGTGAGGGCGCGCCGAAGCCGGATATCAGTACCGTCGATGCGCTCAAGCAAACGCTCTTGAATGCTAAATCGATCGTCTATGCGGATCCGGCGAAAGGCGGCGCTGCAGGTGTCTATTTCGCTCACGTCGTTGACCGGCTTGGAATCGCCGATCAATTGATGTCCAAGACCATTTTGGTGCCTGGCGCGCAGGCCGCCGACATGGTTGCCAGCGGCGAAGCCGAAATCGGCGTTGGACAGACCTCCGAAATCGTGCCGGTCGCCGGCGCGCAAGTGCTGGGTCCGCTGCCGGGAGAACTTGCCAGTACGACAGTCTTCACCGGAGGAGTAGGCGTTTCGAGCAAGAATCCGGATGCAGCAAAGTCGTTTTTGCAATTTCTTGGCGGATCGGTCGCGAAGCCGGTCCTCAGCGCAAAAGGCTTCCACCCCGGATGACGGCGAATGACCGCCGCGCGGCTGTCATTTCTGAAAATTGCGGACGAGAATATCCGCATTGATCTAGATCAATGCCGGGATCGACCCTGCTTTCTTAATTAATTCGGGGTGTTCGTTTCACAATTGGAGCGAGCCAATGAGAACCCACGTCTCGTGCATCGCCCTGGGACTCGCCTTGCTGGCGGGCGCCCCGGTCGCGAATGCCCAAACGATGGTCACGCAGCCGTATCAGGCGTACATCATACAACCAAGCGGTACGCTGATGACGGAAATGCCGATGGTCGCCGTTCCGGCTGGGGTTCTCCAGCCCGCGCCGGCCGTCCGAACTGTCGCGACGGTGCAGGAGACACGACCCGTCGTGCACCACAGGATCGTAGCGACCCGGACGACCTTCCACCATGTCGCGGTGATCCCTTCGTCGCGGCCGCTCTATAACACCACTGCGCCCGTCGCACCGCCGCCGGTGCCGGCAGTTGTAGCGCCGATCGTCGTTGCGCCCGCTCCAGGGCAAGTGCTGAATGTTTCGGGTCAGTTTCAATGCATCCAAGGATGCGCGGGAGGGCTGCCAGGTCTGGCCTTCGTCACGCAGAATGGCTGGAACCTCAACCTCGTCAATGAACTGGGCCAACCCACCAGAGCTTGGGTTGACTGGCCCGGTCACATCTGGGCGCAAAGCTGGAATGAGGGCGCAGTCTATTCGCCGGATGGGATGACAATTCAATTCGACAACGGAGCGGTGTGGCAACGAAGCCTTGAAGTGTTACAGCCGATTCCGACTTACAGCCGCTGATAGATTCTGGCGGTTCTTGATCGACAGGCCTCGACCGTTCGCGTCGGGGCCTTTTCATTCGGCGCTTTTCGTTTGAACCGCCGCTGCGCAACGCTGCCGCGGCTCTCGCACGGCGGGCTAGCGGAAGGGTAACACGACCTTAAATACGGTACCGCGGGGCAGAGCCGGCGAGGCCGAAATTTGTCCGTCATGCCGCTCAACGATCATGCGGCATATGGCCAGCCCCAATCCCGTTCCCTGCGGTTTCATCGAGACGAACGCGTCAAATATGCTTTCGGCGTCGTTCGGATCGATTCCGGGCCCGGAATCTTCCACGGCCAGGAGAATTGCGTCGCCGCCAGGCCGGTCGGTCCTTATTTGCAGCGTACGATTGCCGTCCTGGATAGTATCCATGGCTTCAATGGCATTGTGTATCAAGTTTACGAGAACTTCCTGCAATTGGCCTTTATGACCGAGAACAACAGGAAGCTCGGGCTTAAGTTCGATCCGAGTCGCGATGTTTTTCTCCTTTAATTCGCCGCGCAAGATCTGCAGGACTTCCAGCGCCATCTCGTTCACATCGATCGGCTCCTGTGCCAGGCCGGCTCGTCCAAACAAGGCTCGAAAACTGTCGAATATTTTGCTGGCGCGGTGGCTGTTGCTTTCGATCCTATCCAATGCCGACCGAACTTCGCTAAAATCCGGCGGGTGACGCCCGAGAAATCGGCGCGCCGTATTGCTGTTCGCCACGATGCTTGTCAGCGGTTGACGCACTTCATGGGAAATCGAAGCAACCATTGCCTCCATATTCATCAGTTTGTTGTTTCGCTCATGCTGTAACATCATGTTTGAGCGAGCAAGACGCGCATATAGTTTTGTCGTCTCTGCAAGCAGGACCACGAGAATAATGGCCGAGGTGACCAGCGAGAAAATCCGATTGGCATAAAAACCGAGACTGAATCTGGCGGATCCGGACAAAGACAATGCGATCTCGGACATCAGCGCCAGAGCGACAACGGTCAGCCAGTAATCGAGCACGGATCGCCGCCGCGACCACAACGCAAAAAACGAGAAACCGCAAATCATTAGCATGAACAAAAAAACATGATCCGCCGCCGGAGCAAAATGGATGCCATCGAGAAAAAGCTGGGGAAGAAGGTCTTGCCCCGAGGCGGCAAGCAGGGTGAGCCCACATACAAGAAGCACGACGATTGCGGCACTCCAGGCAATGGCAAATAAGGGTGAAGATCCGATATCGTCCTTTGAGGCCTTTTGGCTCTTCAGTGACGCATAGATCAACAGCGCGGCGGCAAAGCCCGTGTGCCAGAAAAAATAAAGCCAAGCCGCGCTGGCCGGACCGGCCCCGAAAAGGCCGGTCGGCGAGAACGCGCCCGGAAACGTGAGCGCATTGGGAATGACGATCAGCGACGTGAACAGATAGCCGCTCGCCAGGGTCAAAAGCGCTCGCGAACGATAAATCGAGAAGTGTGCGAACAAAAGAACCGATGTGATGAAGTCAATAACCGAAATCGCCGCGACAACCGTCGGCAGAAACGCGTCGATCCGAGGCAGGGTTCTGTTTGCCTGCGGCGCCGTCGCCAAAAAACCCGCAAGTAACAGCCCGGCGGCTGCAACCGCCGAATAACGCTGCCGTGGCGTCGGCGGCAGGTTCACCAGCCTGGTTTCGGTATCCAGCTCTTCACGCGCCATTTTTGCCGCTAATTCGCCGCACCTCGGGTCAGCATAGCGCGATCAGTATCCCGTCAGTAGAGGCGCGGATGGGTGAGGATCATCGAAAAGCGGGTTTCAGGCGGGGGCGTCGCGATCGGCGGGGCGGGCGCCGGTGTCCTCGGCCTCAACGATGCTGCGGGGCAGCGTCAGATAAATACGCGCAGATTAAGATTAAATTCCGTTTGGGTTGCAGCCGAACCAACTGACGCAAAAAGCGTCAGACGCCACAAACCTGAAGTTTTCGCTCGCCGCCACGATCCCACAACGACCTTAGTTTTTCTTCTTCTTCGGCCAACAGACGAAGGATCGTCTGCTGCTTTGTTTGGTCCAGTTCTTGAGTCAGCAGCTTGCGAAAGTGCTTGATGTTCAGACGAGCCACGATCTTATCCATGGATCCGACTCCGCTAACCAGCTTCCCTGTGAAATTGGTCTTTCTATTCTGTTAGTCGCGGCTTCTTTGCTGAAGGTTCTAGTGGCAGTTAACAATAAAGTGAGCGCCACTCATTTTGTTCATTGCGATGTGCATCGACGCTGTGCAAATTTACCGGCAGGCGTCGATGAACCTTGTTTGTTGTTGGATCGATGTGAAGCGCTCGATGCCGAAGCGGGGGCTATGGAACATTCAATCCGCGAACCGCGTCCGTTCGCTAACAACAGCGCAGGAGGTGTTGTCGCTGCCGCGCCAAGGCGCGGCAGCTTGTCACTGAAAGGTTCGGTTGATTCCCGCTTCGTGCAGCAATTCCGACATGCGCTTGCGTGCGTGGAACATACGCGTCTTAACGGTGTTCTCGGGCACGCCGAGCATCCCGGCGACTTCCTTGACCGATTTTTCCTGATAATACGCAAGCTCGATGATTTCGCGATGAACGCCTGACAGATGACTCATGCACCTGCGCAGGATCGCGACGCGGTCTTTCTTTTGAATGGCGGTCTCCGGGTCGTCGGCCAAATCAGGAATGGTGATCGCGTCGGCGTCGTCGAGCTGTTCATCCCTTCGGCGGCGCAGCGACGAAATCGCCTTGAAGCGTGCGATGGCCATGATCCATGTCGAAACCTGGCTGGTCTCACCTTTGAATTGGTCTGCATTGCGCCAGACATCGAGGAAAACGTCATTGACCACATCCTGAGCCAGCGCCTCGTCGTGGACGAGCCGCAGGACGAACCTATGGACCCGCACATTGTGCCGCGCGAACATGGCGCGCATCGCCAACGAATCGCCTTTCGCGATACGCTCGAGCAGCCGTTCGTCATCTAAGGTTTGCTGCGTGCCAAAGCGCGGTTGTTGCTTGCTCAGAGCATCGGCGAGAACAACCGTGCCTTCTTTACGCGCGCCCTTCACATGTCCAGGCGCGCAACTAGCCCGAAGGCTTGCGAGATTCGTACGCATGTTTGACACCCCTGTTGCGTAATCTGCTTCTTATCAAGGAGCGTAGAATCCCTTAGCGAATCTCCCCATTGTATGTTGGTAAACACTCCATTGAGCGATGGTAAACAAATCCTATCGATAGGGGTGGCGGACCCTATACGTCCGTATAGGCAAGCCACTTTGCGGTTGTGCGCGACCAATGGGAATCCCAATGGTAGCGGCGCAGGGCACGCGTCCGGCATCGGCTAAGAATCACGACGCGTACGCCACAACGAGAGCCACTAAGAGAGCAGGTAAAGAGGGGATTGGCGGCACAAACGAAAAAGCCAACGACTCTTACTGTTCCTGTTATTGTTCCGTGGTGTCCTGCTGCTTGAGCGCCTTATCAAGGCATTCGATCAGATGTTCATCGTCAAACGGCTTGCGCAGAAAACCGAACGCTCCGGCGTCCAATACCCGAACGCGAACTTTCTCTTCGGAATAGGCCGTCATGAAAATCATCGGGATCCGCCGGCCGTCCGCGATCAAGCGATCCTGCAAATCCGCGCCGCTCATGCCGGGCATATGCAAATCGGTGATCAAACAAGCCGAGTCCGAGACACAACCGGATCGCAGATATTCCTCGGCAGATGCGAAGGTGGCTGCGTTGTAACCTAGCGACCTAATGAGGCCTTTCGTCGCCTCGCGAACCGACTCGTCATCATCGATTATGCTGATCACGGGAGCCTTCAGCAATTTTATGATCCTTATTGTCGGTGAAATAGCGGGCTCGGCCGAGATTCGCCATTGTGCCTCCGCAAGTCTGGTGTATCGGAAATGGTCAAGGAAACTATACTTCCGTATAGGGCGGGAAATCATTTCGTTCGGCGCACACCCAATGCATCCGCCATGCGCACAAGTTCCGCGAGCGACTTCGCGCCCATCTTTCGCATGACATTGCCACGATGGACCTTCACGGTGATCTCGCTGACACCGATCTCGCCTGCAATTTGCTTGTTCATCAAACCTGCCGTCACGAAGCCCATGATCTCCTGCTCGCGCGGGGTGAGCGAATCGAAGCTGGCTTTTAGTTTGGAGTTATCGCTGGCATTTCTGCGCCGGGCACGATCGCGCTCGAGACCCGCCTGTACAGCGTCGAGCATGTCTTGATCGCGAAACGGCTTCGGCAAAAACTCCACCGCTCCCGCTTTCATGGCGCGCACCGTCATCGGGATATCGCCGTGGCCGGTCATGAAAACGATGGGAATTAGAATATCCGCCTTGGCCAACTCGGATTGGAAGTCGAGCCCGCTCAATCCAGGTAACCTGACGTCGAGCACCAGACAACTCGGTCCGTCGGGTAGCTTGCTTTGCAGGAACTCCGGCGCCGAGCCAAACACCTGCACTTCCAAGCCGACCGATCGGAACAGGCTTGCCAGCGCCTCGCACAGCGAGACGTCATCGTCGATTATGCATACAACCGGTTGTTGCTCGATGCGGGAATTCATCAACTACGCCTCGACAGTGAACCTTTACAACAGTTGACGCGACTAAGGAATGAAGCGCGTGCGGAACCGCGAGAGGCTGTGCCGCAGCCAGCTGCCAAGTTTCACGCTTGGCCACGGGTTGTTGGTCCCCACCAACCCCCCGATCGCGCCAGTGGCCCCGGACACCCCATCCCCCGACACCCCTGTCCGGGGCCAGCCTTCCTCCTTTGCGCGTCGATTCTGCCAGAATAGTCAAAGGGAAAGCCCCCACATCTCGCCAACGCCCCGGTCGGACGACACGCGGGACGGTATTTTGCATGGCTGGTTGTGACAGCTTTGGCCGCATCCCAAAAGCCGGGGCCCGGGTGTTTATTTTGATCCAGATCAATGGAGGCGTAGAATGCGGCTGGATCGGCGCTTGAGCCGCAATTGCTCGGGGGCGCGTAGCCTTAGTTCTGCAAATTTCGCGAGTGAGTAGCATTTGGCAACGCTTTACCAGCGGCAGCAATCCATCGCCGATGAATTAGGCCGGCAATGGGTCGACAGCGTCCGCTTGGCGGCGGCAGTCGGCGCGGCGTATTTCCTGGCGGCCCAACTCAGTCTCGGCTTGCTGATGAAGCCGGACGGCGTGGCCGTGTTCTGGCCCGCGGCCGGGATTTCATCCGGTGTTCTGATCGCTCTAGGGCCTCGCGCAAGGTGGCCCGTCGCAGCCGGCGCGTTCATTGCCACTGTCCCGGCCAATCTCATGGGGGATCGAAACGTTTGGGCCGCTTTCGCCTTCGCCACCTGCAACGCGGCGGAGGCCCTGATCACAGCTGGATTAATTCAGCATTACTTTGGTTCGAATTTCAGCCTCGATCGGCTGCGTCAGGTGCTCGGCCTGCTTGTCGCCGCGGTTGCTGGCACTGCTATTTCAGGCGTCGGCGGAGCCCTCGGTTACAAGCTGTTCCATAGCCCGACAGTGTCGATGCTCACCACCTGGCGGCATTGGTTCGCATCCGATGTCGTCGGCATCATTGCCGTCGCGCCGCTGGTGATCGGTCTTGCGGCGGCCACACGCGACCGGCCGCCTCGGGGCGAACTCGTCGAAGGCACTGTCGCGCTTTTGATTCTCGCCGCGATGACGGCGGTTATCATTTCGCTACCGCAGGAGCCCTGGCAAACAGTGGTCCCGGGCGCGCTCCTGTTTCCAACCCTCTTGTGGCTCGCCGCCCGTTGCCGGCCTCTGTTCGCGGCGTCCGGCGCGTTCCTCGTTTCGCTCACCGTCGTGTGGACGGCAATCCTCGGCATTGGTCATTTCGGCGATGTCAGCCTGCCGATCGATGACCGCATCCTGCAAGCTCAGGCGGTTATTTTAGTTGTCGCGCTCGGCGCGTCGGTGCTTGCCGCGCTCTTTGCGGAGAGAAGGGAGAACGAGGCTCGCCTTGCTCACTCGAACTTGTTGCTCGAGCGCGAACGAGACAACAAGCTGATGAATGTGGAGGCGATCACGGTCGCCATTGCCCATGAAGTGAGGCAGCCTCTTGCGGCAATCGTCGCCAACGGCAATGCGGCATTGCGATTCCTTGATAAAGAGCCGCCCGATCGCGACGAAGTTCGGGCAGCCCTGAACAGAATCGTCAATGACGGCCATCGTACCAGCGAGGTGTTCGATGGTATCCGCTCGTTATTCCGCAAGGTCGATCAGGGACGAGAATCGGTCGATATTAACAAGCTTATCCTCGGTGTACTGCAATCATTGCAGGGCGAATTTAAAGATCGCGCCATTGAGCTCCGTTCGGAATTGGCGGCCGAACTTCCACCCATCGAAGGCCATGCAAGTCAATTGCAAGAAGTGATCTTTAACCTGCTTCGAAATGCCATCGAAGCAATGGATAACGTCACCGATCGCAATCGGCTCTTACAGGTCACGACTGGGCTTCGGGATCGCGAAACGATTGCTGTCGTTGTCCAGGATTCAGGGCCCGGAATCGACCCCAAGCGATTGGACGAGATTTTTAATGCGTTTTTCACGACCAAATCGCAGGGAACGGGATTGGGGCTGGCGATTTGCCGCATGATTATCGAGCATCACGGGGGCCAGCTCATCGCTTCGTCGGACGGTAAAAACGGGGCTTCATTTCAGTTCGTTCTGCCCATTGAGTCGGCGGATTTGGTGACTGTTGCCCCCAGGTAGGCGGCTCAACGGGGCGGCGACTGAGCGGGTTAATATCTTCCGCTATAGATCTAAATCGCTTTGTCCGAGGATCATCGGAGCCTTGTTTCCACAAGGTTCCATAATTCCGCCTTCATTCGACGGGGATATAGCAAAATGGGTGTCGGGCACTGTGAGGTGCCCATGTTTCGTGTTTTCCGAACCTTTGATGGCCCTGAAATTCTGATGCTGGCGGGAGCCAGCATCCTCATCGCCACGATCACATACTTGTTCTGACTGTCGCTGCACCGATTCTCGGTGCCTCAACCGGTCTGGTGACCGGGCAGATCGTCGCCGCGTGCGCCGCCCGCTCATTTTCATCCGCAATCAGATTTCGTCAGGGCGGACCGGACTTCATCGTCAATAGAAAATCAAGACGACTTGAACAGCGCAGAGCCGGGGTAAACTACGTTTTGCGCCCGGCTGCCTTGGCGAGGATCGCGGCTGCGTCAGCCGGCGGTTCATTGCTGGCCCAGGCGGCGTAGCGGTCCGGGCGGATGAGGATGAACTTGGCCTCGTAGGCTCTCCGGCCATCCTTGTAACTGTCCCGCACGATTTTGACGGGTAGGCGCTGCGTCTCCGCTGCTTGCGCAAAAGCGGACGCGGCAGCCTCTTCGGTATCGAAGGCGAGGAGTGTGAAGTCCTTTCCCAGTTCCTCAAACACGTTGCGCCCGCAAGTGAGGCGCTGCGGAGGCAGATGATGCCCGGCGCGCGCGCTTTGAACGTGTGCGTGCCGGAGGCGCTGCTCACGCCACGGGGCGGTCCAAACACGATCGGCGATCCTTCGTGGTGGGGCTCGTAAGTCAGGACGCGCGGCGCGGCTGAGTTGGCATGCTCCTTCCAGGCCTGTTCGAACTCGTCCCGATCCCTCTCGGGGCTGTAGCGTTGCAGGAATTCCCGGTCGCGACGAATGCCCGCCTCGATGAAGTCTTCCGCAGTTTGCTGAAAGATAGGCCGTCGCTCTTCGCTGTAGGTCGCGAGCAGCGCATCGCCGCCCCAGCCTTTGAGCGTCACTGCGACCTTCCATCCGAGATTGACGACGTCATCAAGCCCGTTATTGAGGCCGTAGGCGCCGTAAGGCGGATGCGAGTGCGCCGCGTCGCCCGCGATAAAAACGCGGCCGGGCCCGGTAGGTCTCTGCGACCGCGATGCGCAAATCCCAGAAGCCGACGTAATCGAACTCGCAAGCGAACCAGAAACCTGCCGCCCTCTGCAGCAGGCCGTGAAAGTCGTAGTTCTCCCGCGTGGTGTTCGCCGGAACCGGAGGATGAAAGAACCAGCTCTCGCCGACGTCGACGCGCCCAAAGAATTGCCAATACCCTTCTAGATCCGGGTTGGATGACGCGATAGGTGGAGCGCGGCGGAAAGCGCTCGAGCTTTTCATGAAGTTCGCGCGACCGAAACAGCGCCAATACCATCAGCTGATTGAAATCGGCGCCGCCGCGCTCGATCCCTATTTGTTCGCGCGTGATCGAATGGCCGCCATCGCAGCCGACCGCATAATCGGCTTGTAGGATTTCCCGCGCGCCGCTGCCTTCTTCGGCGATGGTGATTTCGACCCTGGCGTCGTGCTGCCGGATTTCTTCGGCAATCCAGCCGAACCGGGCCTCCACATTGGCAAGCTGCGCCATCCGCGCGCGCAGGACGTATTCGCCCTGATATTGCGGCAACCGTTCGTTCTCCTGGAAGTAATAGGAGTTGACGATTTCGCGCAGCGGCGGCGCGTACCAATATTAGTTGTTGAGGTCGCGGTATGCAACGATTCCGCTCATCGGATAAGACGGCGGCAGCATGCGTGCGGCCCGCAGCTCCTCGGCGATGCCCCAAAAGTAGAAATGCTCCACCGACCGCTGAGTGAGATTTTGGCCCTTGGGGAGGCGTTGCGGGTCGCGCCGCTGCTCGACGACGACGCAATCGATTCCTCGCAGACCGAGCTCCACTCCAAGCGCGACTCCGACGGGTCCGCCGCCGACTATAACGACTTGATGCCGTTTCTTCATTCGCAGGATTTTCGATCGATGACGCCGATGTCCGCTACTGACGCACCAGCAGAATTGGATCGGATGATTCGGGCACGCGCTGCCAAGTGTTGGCGTCGTTTTCTTCGAATTGCCAGGATTGCCCGCGCGCCGAAAGCAGCATCAAGTCGCCTTCCTGCATGCGCCAACCGGTGGGATTAAAACGCACGACCGAAGGATCGCAGCCCGGCTTGACCTTGAGCGTCAGGACATCGGCGGCGGAACCGGGGCCGGCGGGGCTATTTGCCAGCGTTAACGTGCAAATCGGCCTCCCCAGGCTGCGCGCAATCGCCCAATCGCCAACCATGTCGTTGGCCGTGCGCACCGGCGCCGCGGCCGCGGACTGCAGGATGTAGCGGCCTTCCTCCGGAGAGAAACCGTCATACATGCCGCCCTCGACCTGGGTGAGTTCGATCACGGCCTCGCCCTGCCCATCGATCAGGCGCAAGTCGCCGTAATTGTCGATCGCCCAGGCCGCGATCTTCTTGGTCGAAGGGAAGAGGTTCGGGCAATTCTTGTCGATATCGACTCGGTGCCCGCCGCTCGACGCCGCTTCGGCGCGGAACGTGATGTGGCAGACTTTATCGTGGTCCGCATTGGAGAATTCCCAGGCGCCGACCACGGCACTGGCGGCATCGTCTTGACCGTTTTGGGATTGCGGATTTTGCGGCGCCGGACTTTGCGTGGGCGCGCTTTTGGGGTTTTGCTGCGCGTTGTCGTCCGGCGGCGTTACCTGCGCGAACGCGGCGCCACAAAGACCAGCCGCAAAGCCTGCTACGATCGCGAATTTGCCGGCGCTCATATGTTGAGGCTAGCACGCTCACGGCATCGCGTCATGCTAGTCAAGATGAGCCCGGCCGGCGTCGAATGCTTCACCGGCGCCAGGACTTGAACGGGGTTTCCGGCACCGGTGTTAAGGGCGGCTTATCCGCGGCCCAGGCCGCGATATTGTCGACGACAAGTTGATCCATCCGCTCGCGCGTATAAACCGATGCCGATCCGAGATGCGGGAACAGCACGACGTTCTCCATTTCGATCAGCGCGTTTGGCACCTCCGGCTCTTTGACGAAGACGTCAAGGCCCGCAGCCATGATACGCTTTTTTGTCAGCGCTTCTATCAAGGCCGGTTCGTCGACGACCGCGCCGCGCGCCATGTTGATCAAAATACCGCTCGGCCCAAGCGCGTCCAGGACCTCGGCATTGATAATGTTTGCCGTCGCCGCCCCGCCGGGGACGATCACCATCAGTGTGTCGACGTCCTGCGCCATATCGAGAAGCTTCGGGTAATGCCGGTAGGCGAGTTCGTGCCGCCGGCGGCGCGTGTGGTAGACGACCGGCACGCCGAAAGCGTCGAGCCGGCGCGCGATCGCTTGCCCAATCGCGCCCATGCCGACCATGCCGACAGTGCGGTTACGCAAGGTCGCTTTGGTCAGTGGATAGGCCTTCTGCAGCCATTTCCCGGCGCGTAAATAACGTTCGGCCTGGGGAAATTCCCGCACCGTGCATAGCAGCAACCCCATCGCGGTGTCGGCGACCTCTTCGGTCAACACTTCCGGCGTATTGGTCACGACGACGCCGTGTGCGCCGGCCCATTTGGCGTCGATGTGGTCGTAGCCGACGCCGAAGCTCGAGACTATTTGCAGTTGCGGAAAGCGTCCCATGAATTGTTCGCCGATCCGTTCGGTCGTGGCGCTACAGGCGATTGCGCGAACGCCGCGATGGGTTGCAAAAAAGGCGTCGATATCCTTCGCCTCCGCAGCCTTGTAAATCGTGCCGACCGCTTCCAGTCCCTTTACGACGACAGGTTTCAGCGGCCCTAAAAGAATAATTTCGCGCTTATTGACATTCATTATCTCGCCTCACACCAGCATCCTCACGGGCGACTCCATGAACGTCTTGACTTCTGTCAAAAGCGCGGCCCCGAGCGCGCCGTCGACCACGCGATGGTCGCATGACAGCGTTACGGTGAGCATGCTGGCAAAGGCGACGCCGCCGTCTTTCTTTTCGACCGCCTGTCTTCGCGCCGCCCCAACCGCAAGAAGTGTTGCATGCGGCGGATTGATGATGGCCGAAAACGCGCGCACGCCATGCATGCCGAGATTCGAAATAGCCGACGCGCCACCTTGATACTCGCGGGGGTTCAACTTCTTGTCGCGGGCGCGCGAGGTAAGCTCCCTCATCTCGGCTGAAATCGTGCTCAGCGATTTCGTCTCGGCGTCGCGGATGACCGGCGTAATAAGGCCGCCCTCGAGCGCGACCGCGATGCCGATGTCGGAATGTTTGAAACGCAGGATACGATCTGCAGCCCAGACGGCGTTCGCGGCCGGAACAGCCTGCAGCGCGAGCGCCAGGGCGCGGATGACAAAGTCGTTGAGCGAAAGCTTGAATGCCGATTTGCCGTCTTTATCTCTGGTGGCTGCATTGTTGGCCTCTTCGCGCAGCGCGATGAGCCGGCCGACATCGATATCCGTCGTGAGATAAAAGTGCGGTATCGTTTGCACGGCCTGGGTCAAGCGGCCCGCAATCGTCCGGCGCGTGCCGTCGAGCGCCACTTCCTCATAGCTGCCGGGCTCGTAGAGTGCTTTGGTATCGGCGGCGGGCAGGCCTGCCGAAAGGGAGCGTGCGGGCGGCGGTGCGTTGGCGATGTCGCGGGCGACGATGCGGCCGTGCGGGCCGGAGCCGTGAAGCCGCGATAGATCAATACCGGCTTCGCCGGCCAGCCGCCGCGCCAGCGGCGTGACGGCAACGCCGCCTGGCAATTGTGCAGGACCATAATTGCGTTGCGGCGTTCGCACTTCCAGGAATGGATCGAGCGAAATCCTCGGCCGCTGCACCTCGCGATTGCGAGCTCCGTTGGATCGGGCAGCGGCAGCCGACGCGGCCGGACTCGATGCCGTCGGCGGGGCTTCGGCTTGCTTGTCCTTCGGTGCCGAAGGGACGGACGCCGCCACGGCGGACGGCGCTGGAGCTTCAGCGGCCGCGGCTTTTGGGCCGGCTGCCGGTGCCGCAGGACTGACCGCCATTCGACTCGTGCCATCGCCGATGACGCCGACGATGGCGCCAACCGGAACCACCGCACCGGCGGGCACGCGGATTTCGACGAGGACGCCGGTGGTGGTCGACGGCACTTCCATCGAAACCTTGTCGGTCTCGATCTCGAAAAGGCTGTCGCCCGGCCTGACTTGTTCGCCGGCGGCCTTGAACCATTTGGTAATTTTACCTTCGGCGACGGTTTCGCCGAGCTGCGGCATCAACACGTCCATCACTTGATCCGTTCCCAGGTGACCTCGAGGGTCGAGTTGAGGGCCCGCAATGGCAGCCGGTCGCCGTCCAATTCGAAGCGCCGCACCAAATCGCCGCGATCCCCGGGTTGAACGCTGTCGTGGCGATGATGCGTCACCGTTCCAGCCTCCTGGCTAATCGAATAGGTGCCGAAATACGCGATGTAATCGGTCAGCGCGATCTTGGCTTCTTCCGGCTTCATCACCGCGCCGGCGCGCATGCGCTTGACGTCAGGCGCAATCTGCACTGGCATCTCACCATGGGGACCGTGATAGATCATGCCCTTCGGGTTGGCGCCGCGATCCCAATTGCTGCCGTTGATGCGCGTGCCGACATAGCGCCACGCGCCATGCAAGTTTTTGGCAACGTCACTTTGGGTCATGGCGCCTCCGCTTTTCTCACCATGTCACCGAAATGTATTGCGTCTCCATGAATTCCATCAGCCCTTCATGCGCTCCTTCGCGACCGAGGCCTGATTGTTTGACGCCGCCGAATGGCGCGGCTGGATCGGAGACAAGGCCGCGATTGAGCCCGACCATGCCGAAATCGAGTTTTTCGGAGACCCGCATGCCGCGGCTGAGGTCTTTGGTGTAGAGATAGGCGACCAAGCCGTATTCCGTATTGTTGGCCCGCGTGATCACTTCGTCCTCCGATGTGAAGGACTGGATCGAAGCGACCGGGCCGAAGATCTCCTCGTTGAGCATCTTGGCGTCGTCGGACACGTTTGCCAGCACGGTGGCCGGATAAAAGAAGCCCGGACCGCTCGGCGCCTTGCCGCCAGTGAGCACCTTGGCGCCCTTCTTGACCGCGTCGTCGACGAGTTCGATCACCTTGTCGAGCCCGTCCTTGTTGACCAAAGGCCCCAGCGCCACACCGTCATCGAGTCCGTTCCCCATGCGCAGGCCGCCCATCTTTGCAGTCAGCTTCTTGGCAAATTCGTCATGCACCTTCTCGTGCACGTAGAAGCGATTGGCGGCGGTGCAGGCCTCGCCCATATTGCGCATCTTGGCTATCATGGCGCCGTCGATGGCGGCATCGATATCGGCATCCTCGAACACGATGAAAGGCGCATTGCCGCCGAGCTCCATCGCCGGCTTGACGATGCTATCGGCAGCTTCGTGCAGGAGCTTGCGCCCAACTTGGGTCGAGCCCGTGAAGGACACGACGCGCACGCGCGGATCGTGCAGCATGGCGCTGACCACCTTGCCAGAAGAACGCGATGGAATGACGTTGACGACACCGGCGGGAACGCCGGCCTCTTCGAGGATCGGCATCAGCGCCAGCATCGTAAGCGGCGTATCGGATGCCGGCTTGAGCACCATCGCGCAGCCGGCGGCCAATGCTGGCCCGATTTTGCGCGTGGCCATCGCCGCCGGAAAGTTCCATGGCGTGACCAGCACCGCAACGCCGGCCGGCTTGTGATGAACCAAGATACGCGCGCCCGAGGAGGGCGCGACCGAATTCTGGCCGATATTCCGCACCGCCTCCTCGGCATACCAGCGGAAGAACTCGGCGGCATAGGCGACTTCGCCGCGCGAATCCGGCAGCGCTTTGCCGTTCTCGATGGTGATGAGCTTGGCGAGCCGTTCGGCGTCGCGCATGATCAGTTCATACGATTTGCGCAGGACTTCCGCACGCTCGCGCGGCTTTTTGGCGGCCCAAGCCGGGAACGCGCCACCTGCCGCGTCGAGTGCAGCCTTGGCGTCGTCCACCGTGGCGCTGGCGACAGAGGCGACCTTGTTCTCGGTTGCCGGATCGATGACGTCGAAGCGGCCGCCGTCGGAGGATTTGCGCCATTTGCCACCGATCCAAAGATCGGTTGAGACGTTGGCGAGAAGATTGTCGTACATGGCCATGATGCCGGTCCTACTTTCGCCCGCTCATTCTGCCCTGGAAGCAGATCGGGTTACACTCATCTGGGGCGCCGGGTTTGCGCCTTCACGGGGATGAACGGAATATTCCTAGCTCTCCATCGCGCGTTTTACGCGATCGACAATTCGGTCGATCGTAGGCAGCGCGAGATCTTCGAGGATATCGGCGGCGGGCAACGGGATGTGCGGTGTCGTGATCCGCACCGGCGGGCCATCGAGATCGTAGAAAGCTTCGTCGGCGACGATAGAGACGATCTCCGCGCCCCAGCCGCACAGCCGCGGATTTTCCTCGACCGTGAATAGGCGATGGGTGCGCGCGACCGAGCCGAGGATGGTCTGCGTGTCGAGCGGTACCAGCGAACGCACGTCAATGACTTCGCAGTTTATGCCGTGTTCCGATTTCAATCTTTCCGCGGCCGCCACCGCCCGCGACACCATGAGCGCCAGCGCGATGATAGTCGCGTCCTGGCCCGGCCGCACGACGCAAGCCGTACCGAGGTGATCGACAATCTCGCCGTCCGGGACCTCGCCTTTGATCGGGTAAAGGGATTTGTGCTCAAGGAAAATCACCGGGTCGGGATCGCGCACTGCTGCGGCAAGGAGCCCGATGACGTCGCGCGGCGATGACGGCGCGACCACTTTCAACCCCGGAATCATCATGCACCAGTTTTCGACGCTCTGCGAATGCTGCGCGCCGAACCGAGATCCCGCGCCGTTGCCGGTCCGCACCACCACGGGGCATTTGAGCTGACCGTTGGACATGTAGCGGCTTTTGGCGAATTCGTTGGCGATGTAGTCGAAGCAGACGGCGAAAAAATCCGAAAACATGATTTCGGCGATCGGCTTCAATCCGGTCATCGCGGCGCCCATGGCGGCGCCCAGGATCGCTTGCTCGGAAATCGGCGTGTCGCGCACGCGCAACGGCCCGAACTGTTCGTAAAGCCCGACCGTCGTCTTGAATACGCCGCCGGCCTTGCCGATATCTTCACCGAGAAAGACGACGTCGGGATCGCGCGTCATTTCCTGCGCGATGCCGCGAGCAACGGCTTCGCGGTAAGTCAATTCCGCCATGCGAAGCCTCCATC
>Ga0187781_10000484_pt1 | contig 28316 bp, 25 predicted proteins | sample 0715_SJ02_MP02_2_FD_132447 | JGI IMG/M metagenome (GOLD analysis project Ga0187781, IMG submission 132447) | Tropical peat soil microbial communities from peatlands in Department of Meta, Colombia - 0715_SJ02_MP02_20_MG | ecosystem: Environmental > Terrestrial > Soil > Wetlands > Peat | place... | reverse complement strand
TATTTTTGCAGGGCAAAATTGGGTTTGGACTTCACACCGCATCCTGCGTTATATTCTTCCATATATAACGTACGGCGAACCGAACGAAGAAGCGGTCGTGCAATGGTGAAGATTCGCAGTGAGAAGCTGACAACCTGCCGCGTGACGGCGGATGGCGCAGAGGTTGAACTCGAGTTTCTCGACGTTTCCGGGGCTGCCGTGAGGCTGGAGATGCCGGTTGAGCAGGCCGAGTCGCTGGTGATGACATTGCCGCAGCTCTTGGCTTGTGCGTTGCGGCAAAAAACCGGCGATCAAGATGCGCGTTACGTCTTCGGGCTCGGCGAATGGGCGATTGAAAGCGCCAAGGATCAGGATTGTCTGATCGCGACGCTGAAAACCCCGGACGGCTTTGAGGTCTGCTTCGGCATCCCGTTCGAGGCCTGCCGGTCACTCGGCTGGAATTTGCTGCGCGCGGCGGAGACGCACGATCCCGAGGAGCAGGTGACAGCGCACTGCGGATTGACTTTGAACTGAATGCCGCGCCGCTCTCGGGATCGCCAATAAGGACGAAAGCGTCCGCCAAGAAGTCCGGCCGGGATTTTTCCGGGAGGCCGGCGAGCATCGATCGGTTTCGACGAATCCGCGCCTTGTTCGGCGAAATAGCTCGGGCTATGTCCTCGCTGAAGGCGCGCTATATCGTTTAGAATATCACGAAAGAATATCACCAAGCGCCAAGTCGAGCCTCGGCTTGGGCGAACGCAGCCGGCCAAGGCCAAACAGAGGGAGGGAAATCGCAATGAATGCACCGGCGGGAAAATTTCTCATTGAAGATACCTGGCGCGGACGCGTCTTCGGCATCGAATGGCGGAACGCCGCCGGGGGATTGCTGGACGTAGTGGAGCCGGCGACCGGCGCCAAGCTCACGAGCGTCGGCAACGCCACCGCCGCCGACGTGCGCAAAGCCGCGGCCGAGGCGCGCGCCGCGCAGCCCGGATGGGCGGCCACGCCCTACGAAGAGCGCGCCGCCATCCTGCGCAAGGCCGCGCGTGTGCTCGAAGACAATCAGGAGGAATTGATCCCCTGGATCGCGCGCGAAACCGGCGGCATCCCGGCGAAAGCCGGCTTCGAAATCCACCTGGTGGCGGAGGGTCTTTATCGCGCCGCGGCAATGTGCACCGAGCCGCAAGGCCTGGTGCTGCCCTCCAATCCCGGCCGCATCAGCATCGCGCGCCGCATTCCGCGCGGCGTCATCGGCATCATCTCGCCGTTCAACTTCCCGCTCATCCTGTCGATGCGCGCTGTCGGGCCGTCGCTGGCGACCGGCAATACCGTGGTGCTCAAGCCCGATCCGCGCACGGTCATGACCGGCGGCTTCATCATCGCGCGGGTGTTCGAGGAGGCCGGCCTGCCGAAAGGCGTGCTGCATGTCCTGCCCGGCGGTGCTGAGGCCGGCGAGGCTTTGTGCACCGATCCGGATATCGCGATGGTCTCGTTCACCGGATCGAGCCATGTCGGCCGCCGTATCGGCGAGCTTGCCGGCAAGCATCTGAAAAAGGTGCAGCTCGAGCTCGGCGGCAAGAATGCCGTGATCGTGCTCGACGACGCCGACATCGATGCCGCCGCCTCTGCCATCGCCTTCGGCGCCTGGTTTCACCAGGGCCAGATTTGCATGACCACCGGCCGCATCCTGGCGCAGAATAAGATCGCGGCGGCGCTGACCGAGAAGCTCGTCGCCAAGGCCAATCATCTGCCGGTCGGCGATCCGCTCGGGCAGGTCGCGCTCGGTCCGGTGATCAGCAAGGCCCAGGTGCAACGCATCGACGGCATCGTGAAAGATTCGGTGGCGGCCGGCGCCAAGCTCGAAGCCGGCGGCACGTTCGACGGCCCGTTCTACAAGCCGACGGTGCTGACCGGCGTGAAGCCCGGCATGCGCGCGTTCGATGAGGAAATCTTCGGACCCGTCGCGGCGATCACCTCGATCGGCAGCGACGACGAGGCCGTCGAGCTCGCCAATCATAACGAATACGGCCTCTCGGCCGGTGTGTTCTCGGCCGATGTCGGCCGCGCCATCGCCGTCGGCAACCGCCTCAATACCGGACTTCTGCATATCAACGATCAGACCGTCGCCGATGAGCCGCATGTTCCGTTCGGCGGATCGGGCGCCTCCGGCAACGGCACGCGCATCGGCGGCCCGGCCAATTGGGACGAATTCACCCAGTGGCAATGGATGACCATCAAGGACAAGCCGAACCCTTATCCGTTCTGAGCGTGGTTCCGGAAAAATCGGAAGCCGGCTTGCAGAAGCTCCACGCACTGAAAAACTCGCGCGGTTCTGCCCGCGCGGGCTCGTTGTTACGTTTGCAAAGATCGGCGCAGCAGCAAGATCAACCCAGCAGCTTGTCGAGCGTGATCGGCAGGTCGCGCACGCGTATTCCCGTGGCGTGGTAGACCGCGTTGGCGATTGCCGCGGCAACGCCGACGATGCCGATTTCGCCGATACCTTTGATGCCCATCGGATTGATCAGCTCGTCGGGCTCTTCGACGAAGATCACCTGAATGTCGTGGATGTCGGCATTCACCGGCACATGGTACTCGGCGATGTTGGCATTCATGATGCGGCCGAAGGTGTGATCGATCAGCGTTTCCTCGTGCAACGCCATGCCGATGCCCCAGACCACGCCGCCCAGGATCTGGCTGCGCCCGGTCTTGGTGTTGAGAATGCGGCCGGCCGCCACCGCATTGACGACGCGGGTGATCCGGATGACGCCGAGCTCTTCGTCCACCTTCACTTCGGCGAAGATCGCCGAATGGGTGTTGCGCGCGTGCGAATCGTCGTCGTCGAAGCTGTTGGTGCTTTCCCGTTCGATGCGGTCGAGGCGGCCATGCCGCATCGCGTCCGCAATCGACACCGCGCGGCTCTGGTCCTTGGTGTCGACGAGCTTGCCGTCGAGGAGCGTAACGCTGCCCGGCTTGGCGGCAGCCAGCGGCGAACTCGGCATGGTCTTGGCGACGCGCAACAGCTCTTTGCGCACCTCGCCTGCGGTCTTGGCGATCGCGTGCGCGACCGACGCCGCTCCCCAGGAGCCGCCTTCCACCGGAGCCTGCGGCAGCGCGGAATCGCCGAGCTTCACGGTAATGTTGTCGAGCGGTAGCCCGAGCGCATCGGCCGCCACCTGCGCCGCGATCGTGTAGGTGCCGGTGCCGATATCGGAGAAGGAGCAGGCGATCTCGGCGTGGCCGTTGGCGGTGAGCACGATGCGGGCGGCGGTCGGCATCTGCAGCGCTTCCCACACACCGCTCGCCATGCCCCAGCCGACGAGCTCCTTGCCGTCGCGCATGGAGCGCGGCTCTGGATTGCGCTTGTGCCAGCCGAAGGCTTCTGCCCCCTGCCGGTAGCACTCGCGCAGCTTCTTGCTGGTGTAGGGAATGTCGTCGTGCTGGTCGCGGTCGGAATAGCAGCGCAGCCGCAGCTCGAGCGGATCGAGCTTGAGCGCGACGGCGAGCTCGTCCATGGCGCATTCGAGCCCATGGACGCCGGTCGCCGCGCCCGGCGCTCGCATGTCGGACGGTGTCGGCAGGTCGAGCCGCGCCAGCCGGTGCCCATATTTCGCGTGGTCGCTTTTGTAGAGCAGGCCCGACCATCCGGTGTCGTTGCGGGAGAAATCTTCGTAGCTCGAGGTGACGGCGATCACCTCGTGCGTGATCGCATCGAGCGTTCCGTCCGGCTCGGCGCCAAGCGCCAGCCGTTCGATCGACCCCGGCCGATAGGAAAGCCCGTACATCTGCTGGCGCGTGAGCACGAGGCGCACCGAACGCTGCAGCGCCTTGGCGCCGAGCACGGCGAGCACGACCTGATATTGCGGCCGCAGGCCGGAGCCGAAGCCGCCGCCCATATAGGGCGACAAGACGCGCACATCGTCCGGCTTCATGTTGAAAATGCCGCACAGATACTGCTGCACGTTCTGTACGCCCTGGGTCTTGTCGTAGACCGTGAGCTTGCCGCCGCCCTCCCAGACCGCGGTCGAGGCGTACAATTCCATCGGATTGTGATGCTCGATGGGAATGAAATATTCCGCCTGGTGGCGCACCGGCGCGGCCGCCAGCGCCTTGTCGGCCTTGCCGCGCGGCTTCTCCGGCTTCTCGACCTTCACCGCCTTGTCGCGCTCGGCAAAGATATCGGTCGCGAAGGCTTCCTGTTCGTATTCCACGCGCACCAGCGAGGCGGCAAAGCGCGCGATTTCCCATTCCTCGGCCAGGACCAGAGCGATCGGCTGCCGGTTGAACAAGATCTTGTCGTCATAGAGCGGGCGGAACGGCAAGCCGTGCTCCGGCGCCACATCGTCCTTGTAGGCGCTGGTCGCGCGCGCCATCGGCGGCCGGTTCGCGTGCGTGAGAATGTCGAGCACGCCTTCGACGCGCAGCGCTTCGCTTGCGTCGATGCGCGCGATGCGGCCTTTGGCGATCGTCGATGTCACGACAGCGGCATAGGCGAGGCCGCCGACACTATGTTCGGCGGCATATTTGGCGGCGCCGGTCACCTTGGCGTGACCGTCGATGCGGGACGTGGATGTGCCGATATAGGTCATGACGCTTACCGGATCTTTTTGCAGGCTTGCGATTGCGGCGTGCCGTGCGCCGCTTGCGTCAGCGCGCGCACGATGGCGCGGCGCGCCAGCTCGATCTTGAAGGCGTTGTGCGCGCGGCCCTTCGCATCGCGCAGCAATTCGTCGGCCGCCTGCATGAATGTCTCGCGCTTCGCAGGCCGGCCGCGCATCGAGGCCTCGACGCGCAAATCGCGCCAGGGCTTGTGCGCCACGCCGCCCAGCGCCAGCCGCGCCTCCTTGATCGTGTCGCCGTCAACCTCGAGAGCGGCAGCGACCGATACCAGCGCGAACGCATACGACAGCCGGTCGCGGATCTTCAGATAGGTGTGGTTCTTGGCGAAGCCTTCGGCGGGAAGCTCGATGGCGGTGATGATCTCGTCCGCGCCCAGATTGGTGTCGCGCTCGGGCGTGTCGCCGGGGAGGCGATGAAAATCGGCGAACGCGATCGAGCGCTCGCCCTTGGGGCCGGCAACATGGACTTTTGCTTCCAGCGCCGCGAGCGCCACGCACATATCGGACGGATGCGTCGCGATGCAGGCATCGCCCGCGCCGAGAATGGCGTGCATGCGATTGAGGCCAGTGAGCGCCGAACAGCCGCTGCCGGGCGTGCGTTTGTTACACGGCGTCGCCGTGTCGTAAAAATAAGAGCAGCGCGTACGCTGCAACAGATTGCCGCCGGTCGAGGCCATGTTGCGCAGTTGCGCCGAGGCGCCGGCGAGGATCGCGCTTGCGAGCACCGGATAGCGCTGGGCGACCAGCGGGTGATAGGCGAGATCGGAATTCGGCACCAGCGCGCCGATGCGCAATCCGCCCTCGGCCGTTTCCTCCACGCCCTTAAGCGGCAGATGCGTGATGTCGATCAGCCGCGACGGCCGCTCGACCTCTTCCTTCATCAAGTCGATCAGATTGGTGCCGCCGGCGATGAAGCGCGCGTTCGGATGGGCCGCGATCTGGCGCACGGCGTCGGCGACATTGTTGGCGCGTGAATACTGAAAATTGATCATGACCGCTCCATCGCCTGTTGAATGGCAGCCACGATGTTGGGATAGGCGCCGCAACGGCAGATATTACCGCTCATCAGCTCGCGGATTTCTTCCGGCGTTTTCGCCTTGCCTTCGGCAATCAGGCCTGCGGCCGAACAGATCTGCCCGGACGTGCAATAGCCGCACTGGAATGCGTCGTGGTCGATGAAAGCCTGCTGCAGGGGATGGAGCGCGCCGTCCTTGGCCAGGCCTTCGATGGTGGTGATGGTGGCGCCATCCTTCATGACGGCAAGCGTCAGGCATGAATTGATGCGGCGTCCGTCCACCAGCACCGTGCAAGCGCCGCATTGGCCGTGATCGCACCCCTTTTTGGTGCCGGTCAGATCGAGATGGTCGCGTAGCGCGTCGAGCAACGTGGTCCAGGGCGCGAGCTCGAGCTTGCTTTCGACGCCGTTGACGGTCAGCGATAGCGAGATCTTGTTCGGCGCCGGGATGGTCTGCCTGACCGGCTGCGCCGCGCGTGTCTGTGCCATATGCACCTCCAGGACGACGAAGCGACATCTCGGACCGCCGCGGCCAGTGCGGTGGACTAGCCGGCGATCCGCCCCGCGTTACGGCAACAATCGGGCCGCGCCGCGGGAGGTTCCACTCACCCCGGCTTCTGCGGATGTGGGGTGCCGATACGAAGAGGCAATGACCGGTGCCCCGGCGTTGAAAACCGGCGCACGACGCCACACATTTGTCACACGCAAGATTGGGGGTGTCAGATGGCCCGCGATGTGGCCCGCGATTGGATGTGGTCGGAAGCGCTCGAGATGCTCGCGCGCGCCGAGCGGCTGCATCGCGATTTATTCAAGCCCGCCGGCACGCGGGCGCGACAGCCGGCATGGGAGCCGCCGGTCGATATTCTCGAAACCGAGTTTGAAGTTTTGGCGCTGGTGGCGTTGCCGGGCGTCAATCCGGATAGCGTCGAAGCCGTCATCGATAACGGCGAACTGGTGATCGGCGGAGCGCGCACCTATCCGCCCGCGCTCCGCACCGCCGTCATTCATCGCCTCGAACTGCCGCAAGGCCGCTTCTACCGGCGGCTGCGCTTGCCGCCCGGCCGCTACAACGGTGTACGCCGCGCGGTGGCGGATGGATGTCTGGTGATTACCTTGCAGAAAGCGGGGCCCAATCGTGGCTGAAGCTGAAATGTTGTCATCGAACCAAGCCGGATCGGCGGCGGCGACCATGCCGCCCTTGCCGCCGGATGCGCTCATCATCGTGCCGGTGCGCAACACCGTGCTGTTTCCCGGCCTCGTGCTGCCGATCACGCTTGGTCGGCCGAAATCGATCGCGGCTGCGCAACAGGCGGTGCGCGATCAGCGCCAGGTCGGCATTCTGTTGCAGCGCGACGCGGAAGTGTCCGAGCCGACCCCGCTCGACATGCACCGCATGGGCACGCTCGCCAACATCGTGCGTTACGTCACCGGGCCGGACGGTTCGCATCATCTGATCTGCCAAGGCGAGCAGCGCTTTCAGGTCATCGAGTATTTGAGCGGCTGGCCGTTCTTCGTCGCCCGCGTGCTGCAGATTCCCGAGCCCGAGGTCAAGAGCGCCGAAGTGGAAGCGCGCTTCGTCAATCTGAAGGCGCAGACGCTGGAAGCGATCCAGCTCCTGCCGCAGGCGCCGCCTGATCTTCTCGCCGCGATCCAATCGATCGAGGGGCCTTCCGCGCTCGCCGACCTCGCCGCGGCTTACATGGATGTGAAGCCCGAGGAGAAGCAGGAAATCCTCGAGACCGTCGACATCTCCGCGCGCATGGACAAGGTCTCACGGCTGCTCGCGCATCGCATCGAAGTCTTGCGGCTGTCGCAGGAGATCGGCCGCCAGACCAAGGCCGCGCTCGACGAGCGCCAGCGCGAGGTGCTGTTGCGCGAGCAGATGGCAGCGATCCAGCGGCAGCTCGGCGAAGGCGAAGAAGGCAAGGCCGCCGAGATGGCCGAGCTCGACAAGGCGATCAGCAATGCCGGCATGCCGAAGGAAGTCGAGGACCAGGCGCGCAAGGAATTGCGCCGCCTGCAGCGCATGCCGGAAGCGGCCGGCGAATACGGCATGGTGCGCACATATCTCGACTGGCTGATCGAATTGCCCTGGAAGCTGCCCGAGCAGAAGCCGATCGACATCGTCGAAGCGCGCCGCATCCTCGACGAGGACCACTACGACCTCGACAAGATCAAGCGGCGGATCATCGAATATCTCGCCGTGCGCAAGCTCGCCCCGCAAGGCAAGGCGCCGATTCTGTGCTTCGTCGGTCCGCCCGGCGTCGGCAAGACGTCGCTCGGGCAATCGATCGCGCGCGCCATGGGCCGGAAGTTCGTGCGCGTGTCGCTCGGCGGCGTGCACGACGAGGCCGAAATCCGCGGCCATCGCCGCACGTATATTGGCGCATTGCCCGGCAACATCATTCAGGCGATCCGCAAGACCGGCTCGCGCGACTGCGTGATGATGCTCGACGAGATCGACAAGCTCGGCTCCGGCATCCAGGGCGATCCGGGCGCGGCTTTGCTTGAAGTGCTCGATCCGGAGCAGAACAACACGTTCCGCGACAATTATCTCGCGGTGCCGTTCGACTTGAGCCGGGTGGTGTTCATCACCACGGCAAACATGCTCGACACCATCCCCGGGGCGCTGCGCGACCGCATGGAGATCATCAGCCTGGCCGGTTACACCGGCGAGGAGAAGCTGCAGATCGCGCATCGCTATCTCGTGCGCCGGCAGATGGAGGCGAACGGGCTGAAGGAAGGGCAGGTGGAGATCGGCGACGACGTGCTGCGCGAGATCATCGCCAGCTACACCCGCGAAGCCGGCGTGCGTAACCTCGAGCGGCAGATCGGCCAGACGCTGCGGCACGCCGCCGTGCGTATCGCCGAAGGCTCCTCCGGCCCGATCCGCATTACCCGCGACGATCTCGTGGCGATCCTGGGCCCGCCCAGATTCGAGAGCGAGACGGCGATGCGCTTGAGCGTTCCCGGTGTCGCGACCGGGCTCGCCTGGACGCCGGTCGGCGGCGATATCCTCTTCATCGAGGCGACGCGGATTCCCGGTTCGGGCCGGCTGATCCTTACCGGCCAGCTCGGCGACGTGATGAAGGAGAGCGCACAAGCCGCGCTTTCCATCGTCAAGAACCGGGCCGCCGCGCTCGGCGTCGATGCGAGCCGCTTTGAGAAGAGCGACATTCACGTGCACGTGCCGGCGGGCGCGATCCCGAAGGATGGGCCGAGCGCGGGCGTCGCCATGTTCATGGCGCTCGTCTCGCTGATGACCGATCGCACCATCCGCAGCGATACCGCCATGACCGGCGAGATCAGTCTGCGCGGCCTGGTGCTGCCGGTCGGCGGCATCAAGGAGAAGGTCGTGGCCGCGCACTCGGCCGGCATCAAACGGGTGATGCTGCCGGCGCGCAATCGCCGCGACTTCGACGACATCCCCGAGGTCGCGCGCCGCGAGATGGAGTTCATCTGGCTCGAGCGCGTCGAAGACGCGGTTGCTGCCGCGCTCGAGCCGAAGAAGCCCGCCGACGCGCCAGCCTCGGTGCCGCAACTCGCCGGCGCCGACGCCTAGCGCTTTCTCTTCCCGGCGTTCGGCGGCGGAGGGCCGCGCCCGAGCGCGGCCGGAGGGCGCGTTTGCGATGGGCTCCTTCCCGCGTAATGGGAAGGAGGACTGCGCGTTCCGCGGAGGTGCGCTGGTAGTATCTACGATTTTCCGGGAACGATTGAGCAACGATTGACGTTAACAAAAACCCGGCGCGTTCGCCGATCGATACTGCCGTCCGCACGCGACGGAAAACATTGCGGCTAAACGAAATTTACATCTTCGCAGTGTGGTTTCCCGTTCCAAAGACGTGCGAGGCTGATCAGGTCGGAGGGCAGGGATTCCGAATGAAAATCACGGTCGGGAGGAAGGCAATCGTTGAAGCGACCGAGAAACTCAAAAACTGGGGGCGCTGGGGCAAAGACGATCAGATCGGTACGCTCAATCACATCATGCCGGAGGACATCGTGCGCGCGGCGGGCTTGATCCGCACCGGCAAGGTGTTTGCGCTCGGCATTCCGCTCGACCGGCAGGGCCCGCAGTCCGGCTTGTTCGGCGGCCGCTGGAATCCGATCCACACCATGCTTGCCACCGGCACCGATGCCGTTGCCGGCCGGCAGGACAAAGTGCCGGGCATCCGCTACGCCGACGACGCCATCGACATGCCGGTTCAGGCCGCCACCCATTGGGATGCGCTCGGCCACATCTTCTACGAAGAAAAAATGTACAACGGCTTCGATGCGCGCGAGGTCGATTGCAGCGGCCTCGGCAAGCTCGGCATCGAGCACACCAAAAACAAGATGGTCGGCCGCGGCGTGCTGCTCGACGTGGCGCGCTTTCGCGGCGTTCCCTGGCTCGATGATGGCGAAGCCATCTCCAACGACGAGCTCGACAAGTGCGCCAAGGAGGCGAATGTCGATATCCGCCGCGGCGATTTCGTCATCCTGCGCACCGGCCAGATGGAGCGCTGCCTGCGGCAAAAGGAATGGGGCGGCTATGCCGGCGGTCCGGCGCCCGGCGTGCGTTTCGAGAATTGCTATTGGTGTCACGAAAGGGAGATCGCCGCGATCTGCTCCGACACTTGGGGCGTGGAAGTGCGGCCGAACGAGACCACCGAAGTCAATCAGCCCTGGCACTGGGTGGTCATTCCCGCCATGGGATTGACCATGGGCGAGATGTTCTATGTGAAAGAGCTGGCGGAAGACTGCGACGCCGACGGCACTTACGAGTTTTTCTTCTGCGGCGCGCCGCTCGTCATCACCGGCGGCTCAGGCTCGCCGATCAATCCGCAGGCGATTAAATAATCTCCCTCTCCCCGCGTACCGAGAGAGGGTCGGGGTGAGGGGGGCGCCTCGGCTGCGCGGGGCCTGCATTCCCTCACCCGAATTGCTTCGCAATTTGCCCCCTCCCGCAAGCGGGAGAGGTGCTCAGGTCACGCCTTGAACTTCACGATCTTCTGCTGCTGCTCGCCGAGCCCGTCGATGCCGAGGCGCACGACGTCGCCGGCTTTGAGGAATTTCGGCTCCGGCTTGATGCCCATGCCGACGCCGGGCGGCGTGCCGGTGATGATCACGTCGCCGGGCTCCAGTATGAAGAATTGCGAGCAATACCAGACCAGATGCGCGACGCCGAAAATCATGGTCTGGGTCGAGCCCTTCTGCCGGGTCTCGTCATTGACCGTGAGCCACATGTCGAGCCGCTGCGGATCGCGGATCTCGTCCTTGGTGACGAGCCAGGGCCCGAGCGGGCCGAAGGTTTCGCAGCCCTTGCCCTTGCCCCATTGACCGCCGCTCCTTTCGATCTGAAAACTGCGCTCGGAAACGTCGTTGGCGAGGCAATAGCCGGCGACCGCTTCCATCGCCTTGTTCTTGGCGAGATAGCGCGCGCGGCTGCCGATCACGATGCCGAGTTCGACTTCGTAGTCGAGCTTGGTCGAGCCTTTCGGGACCATGGTGTTGTCGTCCGGCCCGCAGATGCAACTCGGCGCCTTGTTGAAGATGATCGGCTCCTTCGGGATCGGCATGCCGGCTTCGGCGGCGTGATCGGAATAGTTGAGGCCGATGGCGATGAAATTGCCGACTTTGCCGACGCACGGCCCAAGCCGCGGCGTGCCGCGAATGAGCGGCAGCTTCTCCGGCTTGAGCTTGCGCAGCTTGGTCAGTCCGCTCGGCGACAAGACGGCACCGGTGATATCGGGCACGACCTTGGACAGATCGCGGACGCGGCCCTGGGCATCGAGCATGCCGGGTTTTTCGCGCCCAGGGGCGCCGAAGCGGACGAGTTTCATTCAGAGGCTCCTTGATCGCTATCGCGGTTTTTAGAACCTCCCCTCCCGTAACGGGAGGGGCGGGGGAGGGGTTTCGTTTTTGTTGCTGTCAACGAGGAAAATCAATCGCGCCGTGGGCCCCCTTCTATCTCCCGGCAATAGGGAGGGAATCGGAAGGGGCCGCTTGCACCGTCTAGTATTGCATCAACAGCTCCTCGGCTAGAAAGCGCCTGGAAAGGCGCCGCCGTCAATCAAGAGATTTTGACCGGTGATATAGCCGGCTTGCGCCGAGCAAAGAAACGCGCAGGCCGCGCCGAATTCATCGGGCTCGCCGATCCGCCGCGCCGGAACCGCGGCCACCCGCTCGGCGAGCGCCGCCTCGGCGCTGATGCCCTTCTTCCTCATCGTGGTTTCGACATAAGTCTGGAAACGGTCGGTCGCGAACACGCCGGGCAGGAGGAAATTGATAGTCACGTTGGAGGCCGCCACATTGCGGGCAACACCGGCGAAGAACGCGGTCAGGCCGGCGCGCGCGCCGGAGGAAAGATCGAGCCCCGCGATCGGCGCCTTCACCGAGCCCGAGGTGATATTGACGACGCGGCCGAACTTTTTGGCGATCATCGGATCAATGACCTTCTGCGTGAGCTCCACCGCTACGATCATGTTGGCGATGACGCCATCGAGCATTTTCTGCCGGTCAAGCTCGCGGAAGTCGCGAAAGGGCGGGCCGGCATTGTTGTTGACCAGAATGTCGGGCTCCGGACAGGCCTCGAACAGCGCCTTCTGCCCGTCCGCGGCGGTAACATCGGCCACCACCGGGACGATCTTGGCGCCGGTAGCCTGGTGCAGCTCGTCGGCGGTTGCCAAAAGCCGCTCGCGGTCGCGGCCGTTGATGACCACCTCGCAGCCCGCGTCCGCCAGCGCCTTGGCGCAGGCGCGCCCAAGCCCTCGGCTCGAGGCACAGACGATCGCCTTGCGGCCGGCAATACCCAAATCCATGGCTTTCGATCACCCCCGGCTAGAGCGCGATGGCTTTGCGTTGAATCGTCATCGCGCCCTAGATCTTTGATGGAGCATGATCTTTTCGGAAAACCGGTATCCACTTTTCCGGATTATGCCCGCCATCACGGCCATTTCACCACCGGCGGCATGGAAGACAAGATGGATTCAACGTTGCCGCCTGTGCGCAAGCCAAAAATCGTCCCGCGGTCGTAAAGGAGATTGAACTCGACGTAACGCCCACGGCGTACGAGCTGCTCCTCGCGCTCCGCTTCGGTCCAGGGTTTGGCGAAATTCCTTCGCACCAACTCGGGATAGATGCCGAGAAAGGCGCGTCCGACGTCCTGCGTGAAGGCGAAGTCGGCGTCGAAATCGCCGGAATCGAGCCAGTCATAAAAGATGCCGCCGATGCCGCGCGCCTCGCCGCGGTGCTTGAGAAAAAAATATTCGTCGCACCAGGTCTTGAATTTCTCGTAGGGCGCGACGGCGGCGTGTGCATCGCAGGCGGCTTTCAGCGCGGTATGAAAGGCGACCGTGTCCGGGTCCTCCTGCGTGCGGCGAACAAGCAGGACTGGCGTTAAATCGGCACCGCCGCCGAACCATGATTTCGTCGTCACCACGAAGCGTGTGTTCATATGCACGGCCGGCGCATGCGGGTTCTGCATGTGGGCGATGAGCGAAATGCCGGTGGCGAAAAAGCGCGGATCGGCGGCGGCGCCGGGAATGTCCTTGCGGAATTCCGGCGCGAATTCGCCGAACACCGCCGAGACATGTACGCCCACCTTCTCGAACACGCGGCCCTTCATCATGGCCATGACGCCGCCGCCGCCCGGTTTGCCGCTGTGGTCGGTGCGGTTCCAGGGCGTGCGCACGAAGCGGCCCGGGTGCCGGTCCGAAAGCGGCGCGCCGGCCGGCAGCGCGTCCTCGATCTCCTCGAAGGCCGCAACAATCCGGTCGCGCAGGGTTTCGAACCAGGCGCGGGCCGAGCCCTTGCGCGCCTCGATCACGTTCAAGTCCATGATCGGTCATGTATTACAACGGCGCCGGGCCGTCATCTTTTTCGCGCCTCCGCCTTTTTTCGCGTTTGTCACATTGGCCGGCGATTATACTGGGCTCTGGAGAGGGGAACCCACCACATGACGCTGATCCTGAACCGGCCGACGCGCCGCAGTCTCCTCAAAGCCGCCGCCGGCGCCAGTCTTGTCCTCGTGGCCGCTCCTTTTGTCCGGCGCCAAGCGGGCGCGCAGAGCTGGGTTGCGGGCGATCCGTTCAGCCTGGGCGTGGCCGCAGGGGCGCCGCGCGCGGACGGCTTTGTGCTGTGGACCCGGCTTGCGCCCGAGCCGTTGTCGCCCAATCCGCGGACGCCGGGCGGCATGCATGGCGGTGACGTGACAGTGGGTTACGAGATCGCCACCGATCCCGCCTTGCATGACGTCGTGCGCCGCGGCGAAGCGGCCGCCGAGCAGGCCTTCGCCTATTCGGTGCATCTCGATGTGCGCGGGCTGCAGCCCGGCCGGCCCTACTGGTACCGCTTCACCAGCGGCGATGCCTCAAGCCGCATCGGGCGCGCCGCCACGCTGCCGCCGGCGGATGCGACACCGGAAAAAATGCGCTTTGCCTTCGCCTCATGCTCGCATTACGAGCACGGCTATTTCTCCGCCTACCGGCATCTGACCGACGAAAATCCGGAATTCGTGATTTTTCTCGGCGACTACATCTACGAGACGATCGAAGAAAAGCGGCCGACCGTGCGCAAGCACTCGGACGGCATCGAAGCGGCGACGCTGCCGACCTATCGCAATCGCTACGCGCAATATCGGCTCGATCCGGATCTGCAGCGGCTGCATGCGCAAGTGCCGGCGCTCGTCACCTGGGACGATCACGAGGTGGCCAACGACTATGCCGATAAATATTCCGAGCGTTTCGACGACCCGCAATTGTTCCTGATGCGGCGGGCGGCGGCTTATCAGGCGTTCTACGAGCACATGCCGGTGCGACCCATTCTGTCGCTGCCGAATGGGCCGATCATGCGGCTCTATGACCGTTTCAGCTTCGGCGATCTCATCGAGGTATCGATGATCGACGGGCGGCAATACCGCTCGCGCCAGGCCTGCTACACGCCGCCTTTCAAGGGCGGCATGCATCTGGAAACCGACGCCAGTTGCCCGGAGCGGCGCGAGGCCGGCCGCACCATGATGGGCTTTGCGCAGGAGGCCTGGCTTGCTTCCGGGCTCGCGCATGCCAAGGCGCGCTGGAATCTGATCGCGCAGGATGTGCTGATGGCGCAGTACCACGTCAGGCAAAACGATGCCTTCGCCTTCTCAACCGACGATTGGGACGGCTATCCCGCCAACCGCACGCGCCTGCTCAAGCGCATCCAGGACACGCAAGTGTCCAATCCGGTGGTGATCTCTGGCGACATCCATTCGTTTTTCGCCAACGATTTGCGGCTCGACTTCGACGATCCGAATTCCCCGATCGTGGCGACCGAATTCGTCGGCACATCGATCTCGTCCTACGGGCCGCCGCATGAGCTCATCGCGCAGGCGCTGCCCGACAATCCGCATGTGCATTTCTTCGAAAGCCGGCGGCGCGGTTATGTCTGTGTCGATCTCGAGCGCGCGCACATGCAGGTGCAGATGCGCGTGGTCTCGGACGCGCACGACCCGAAGGCCGACATCTCGACGCTGAAGACTTTTGCGGTCGAAAGCGGCAAGCCGGGCGTGGTTGCGGCTTAGGCGAGAGGCGGCTTATTCGGCGTCGACTTTCTCGGCCAGCCACACCTTGATCAACGATTGGTACGGCACGTCGCGCTTGTTGGCTGCGATCTTGATGCGATCCAAAAGGCCCTGCGGCAGGCGAAGCGAAATCGCGGTCGTCGACAATTTCAGATTGGGAAATTGCACGCGCTTTGCTTTGCTGAGGTCGAAATAGTCGGCGGTATCGTGTGATTCCCAAAATGCTCGTTCTTCCGCCTCATTGCGAAACTTCGGAACGGTCTTAAGCCTCTTCCTCATAACGGTTTCTTTCCCTTCGGCTCATCGGGCGGACCGAAATGACCCGGACCAGGGTCGCATCTTGACGCATTGTGAAGCTTGCCTGCAGCAGCCGACCGGCGGTTGTCCGACCATAGGCGTGGTAGCGCGTTTCGTCGGCACTATGCTTTTCATCAACGAAGACCAGAAGCCCAGGGTCTAGAAAGATCTCTTCGGCCTCTCGCTGGTCTACCTTGTGCCTTTCGGCGCTCTTTCTGGCATTACCCTGGTCCCAGTCAAAACCAACTATTCGGCTGAGATCGAGCATGCGTGTATATTACCACGATATACGCAATGTCCAAGTGTCAATCCGCCATTCCGCCCGTCTGGCGCAGCGCTTCGCCCGCGGCGATCGCGGCGGCGACTGCGACATTGAGCGAGCGTAGGCCCTCGCGGATCGGAATCTTCAGGCGCGCGTCGGCAGCGTCGTGCACCTCGTTCGGCACGCCCGCCGACTCGCGGCCAAAGAGGAGAATGTCGTCGGGCCGGTAGCGATAATCGAGATAGGAGACCGTCGCTGCGGTCGTGAACAGGATGAGACGGTGGCCTTCCCGGTTGCGCCAAGCGGCGAAATCGCGCCAGGAGCGATGACGCACGATGGTGACCGCGTCGAGGTAATCCATGCCGGCGCGGCGGAAGGCGCGATCGGTAGTCGGAAATCCGGACGGCTCGATAATATCGGCCTCGATGCCGAAGCAGGCGCACAGCCGCAGAATCGTTCCGGCATTCTGCGGAATATCGGGCTGGTAGAGGGCGATGCGCATGGGATCGGCTGGCCGGGAAAAACGGCGCGCGTACCTCCTTCGCGGCAGAATTTGAGCCTGCGGCCAGGGCGAAACCGGAACCCGGTGGGCTCCTGTGCAGATCGGGGCCGCCTTGGAGCGCACAGTGTGATGGCACACTTGCGCTCGCCCGGTAAGGGTGCCAATAAAACGCCGCCGGTTTGCGTCGCCTCTGATCTCCCCCAGGTCGGATGAGACGGGCCTTCCGCCGCGAGATGGACCTTTTCGGGGGCGGTCCGCGGCGCGGATGGAGAGACTGGCAAGACGGAAGAGGGTGTGACGGGTGGCCACAATCTCCGCAGCGCAGCCTTCGCGGCGCTATGTCATATACTTTGGCCCGGGTGCCGCGCGCGCCGCTGGCGCGGTCGGCAGCCCTCTGCCGGCAAGCCCGCCCGCTCGCCATTGCCGCCGGCGCCAAGCCTAAGCCCGCCAACGCACAAGGTTCGAACATGAGCGCACATTCGATCTACAAGCCGCAAAGCCCCGTCATGCAATGGCTGGAGCGGCGGCTGCCGATCGCGGGCCTGGTCTATTCCTCCTTCATTGTCTACCCGACGCCGCGCAATCTGAACTATTGGTGGACCTTCGGCGGCATCCTCGCCTTCATGCTCGGCGCGCAGATGATCACCGGCATCGTGCTGGCGATGCATTACACGCCGCATGTCGATCTCGCCTTCGATTCCGTCGAATCGATCATGCGCGATGTCAATTACGGCTGGCTGTTACGCTACCTGCATGCCAACGGCGCCTCGTTCTTCTTCGTGGCGGTCTACGCCCACATCGTGCGCGGCATGTATTACGGCTCCTACAAGGACCCGCGCGAGGTGTTGTGGATCCTCGGCGTCATCCTGTTCCTGTTGATGGTGGTCACCGGCTTCATGGGCTACGTGCTGCCCTGGGGCCAGATGAGCTTCTGGGCGGCCACCGTCATCACCAACCTGTTCTCGGCCATTCCGTGGGTTGGCGATCCGATCGTCACCTGGCTGTGGGGCGGCTATGCGGTCGGCAATCCGACGCTCAACCGCTTCTATTCGCTGCACTACTTATTGCCTTTCGTGATCGCCGGCGTGGTCGTGCTGCACGTCTGGGCGCTGCATATGGTGGGGCAAAACAATCCGACCGGCGTCGAGCCCAAGACCGAGAAGGACAGTGTGGCGTTCACGCCCTATGCGACGGTCAAGGATGCCTTCTTCATCGGCGTCTTCTGCCTGTTCCTCGCTTGGTTCGTGTTCTACATCCCGAACTATCTCGGCCACTCGGACAATTACATCCCGGCCAATCCCGGCCAGACGCCGACCCACATCGTGCCGGAATGGTACTATCTACCGTTCTACGCAATCCTGCGCGCGATCCCGAACAAGCTGCTCGGCGTCATCGCGTTGCTCGCCTCGATCGTCCTGCTCGCCTTCCTGCCCTGGCTCGACACCTCGCGCGTGCGCTCGGCGAATTACCGGCCGCTCTACCGGCAATTCCTGATCGTGTTCTTCCTGGCGGTGATCGGGCTCGGCTATCTCGGCTCGCAGCCGCCCGAAGGCGGTTATGTGATCGCGGCCCGCATCCTCACCGCCTATTATTTCGTCTTCCTGCTCATCATCCTGCCGCTGCTCGGCTTGTTCGAAACGACCAAGCCGCTGCCGAACTCGATCTCGGAAGCTGTGCTGCCGGCCCCCGCTTCGGGCGCGAAGGTTTAGGAGATTGCCTATGAACGCGCATCGCAGCATCGTTCTTGCCGTCGCGCTCGCGGTTTCGCTGTCGGCGTCGGCCCTGCAGGCGGCGTCCGCTCAAGAGGCGGAAAATCCGCCGCGCCAGACTTGGTCGTTCCACGGGCCATTCGGCATGTACGACCCCGCGCAGCTTCAGCGCGGCTTCAAGATCTATCGCGAGGTCTGCTCCACGTGCCACAGTCTGAAGCTTTTGGCGTTCCGCAACCTCGCCGACCCGGGCGGACCCGGTTTCACCGAGGCGCAGGCGGAGACGATCGCCAGCAGCTACCAAGTGACCGACGGCCCAAATGACAAGGGTGAAATGTTCCAGCGGCCGGGCAAGCTCGCTGATCACTTCCCACCGCCGTTCCCGAACGATCAGGCGGCCCGCGCCGCACTGGGTGGCGGGCTGCCGCCCGACATGTCTGTGCTGGCGAAAGCGCGCGGCTTCGAGTCGGGCTTCCCCTGGTTCATTTTCAACGCCTTCACCCAATACCAGGAGCAAGGCCCCGACTATATCCACGGGATTCTCGTCGGCTATGAGGATGCGCCCGCCGGCGTGACAGTTCCGCCCGGGACGTTCTACAACAAGTACTTTCCGACTCCCCACTTCATCGCGATGCCGAAGCCGCTGAGCGACGGACAGGTGGAATATACCGACGGCACGCCGGCGACCGTCGATCAATACGCCAAGGACATCTCTGCGTTTCTGATGTGGGCGGCGGAGCCGAAGCTCGACGAGCGCAAGCGGCTCGGTTTCCAGGTGTTCGTGTTTCTCATCGTGCTGACTGGCCTGCTCTATTTCACCAAGAAGAAGGTCTGGCACGACGTTCACCATCCGGAAGTGGCGGAGGGGCCGCGGGCCTGACGCCGGCGGCCGCGGCGCGCTCGGCGCGTTAACGCTCCAGACTTCGCCCGGCCGCGCTCGGGTTGCGTCGGTCGCCGTGGTTCGCCACAGTGCGGCCGGCTGCATCCCGCGCGGAAGTTCCGCAGACGAGTTTGGGGCTCACGACCATGACGACCGCCACGTTAGACCTCGCCAACGATCTGAAGGCCGCGATCCGCAACATCCCGGATTATCCCAAGCCGGGCATCATGTTTCGCGACATCACGACGCTCCTCGGCAACGCGCGCGCCTTTCGCCGCGCGGTCGACGAGCTGGTGCACCCCTGGGCCGGCGGTAAGATCGACAAGGTGGCCGGCATCGAGGCGCGCGGCTTCATTCTCGGCGGCGCGGTCGCGCATCAGGTCTCGGCCGGCTTCGTGCCGATCCGCAAGAAGGGCAAGCTGCCGTTCAAGCGCGTCACCATCGGCTATTCGCTCGAATACGGCATCGACGAAATGGAGATGCACGAGGATGCGGTGCTGGAGGGCGAGCGCGTGATCCTGGTCGACGATCTGGTCGCCACCGGTGGCACCGCCGAGGCGGCGGTGAAGCTCCTCAAGGGCATCGGCGCCGAGGTTTTGGCGGCCTGCTTCATCATCGATCTGCCCGAGATCGGCGGCGCCGACAAGATCAGGAAGCTCGGCGTGCCGGTGCGCACGCTGGTGAGCTTCGAGGGGCATTAGAACATGATCCCGAAAAGTGGAAACCGGTCTGCGGCCGAGAGCATGCTCAAACCAACAATCTAGGCCGTGACCCGATTCAATTGGGTGGACCACGCTCCAGTGCCGCCCTTGCGCGCCGGAGTGCCGTTTTGCTGCCATCCTTGATCTCGCCATCCGCGCTTGAACGGCTCAAGCGCGGTGCCGCGTTTCGGGGTGGCAGGGGCTGACGCATGGACGTGACCGCCGCAGTCTTTCGGGAAGTCGGCGCGCCGCTGTCGATCGAGCGCATCACGCTCGATCCGCCTGCGCCGACGGAGGTGCTTGTGCGGGTCGCGGCCGCGGGGTTGTGCCGCACGGATTATCACGTGATGCGTGGCGAGCGGCGGATCGCCATGCGTCCGATGGTGCTTGGCCACGAGGCAGCCGGCGTGGTCGAGCAGGTTGGTGCGCAGGTGCACGATGTTCGCGCCGGCGATCATGTCGTGCTGACGTTCATTCCGGCGTGCGGCAAGTGCCACTGGTGCCGCCGCGGCCAGCATCACCTGTGCGCCGAAGGCCCGCGCATCACCGCGGGACCGCAACTCGACGGCAGCTACCGGCGGCGCGACGCCTCTGGAAACGCTGTCGGCGCGTTTTGCATGATCGGCGGTTTTGCCGAGCGCACCGTGGTCGACCGCGCCTCCATCATCGTCATCGACAAGGACGTGCCGCTCGATGTGGCGAGTCTGGTTGCTTGCGGCGTGCCGGCGGGCGTTGGTGCGGCGCGCCATCGCGCCGGGGTCAAGCCGGGCGACAGTGTGCTCGTGGTCGGCTGCGGCGGCGACGGCATGAACGTCGTGCAGGGCGCGGCCTTATGCGGCGCAAGCACCATCATTGCCGCCGATATCGTCAAGGCCAAGCTCGACTGGGCGCGCGAGTTCGGTGCGACCCACAGTGTCGATGCCAGCCGCGAGGATGTCGTTCGTGCCGTGCACGAGCTGACCGGGGGTATCGGCGTCGATCACGCCTTTGTCTGTATCGATCCGCCGCGCACGCTTTTGCTGGCGTTCCGTGCGACGGCGAAGGGCGGGAATGTGGTAGTGACGGCGCTCACGCCGGATGCCGTGGGCGAAGTCAAAATTCCGCCGCTCGAACTTCTGGTCACTCAGAAGGCGGTCATGGGCGCGGTCTATGGATTCGACAGTCCGCGCCGGCAAATCCCAGAGCTGCTGATGCTTTATCGCAGCGGCGAGCTGAAACTGCGCGAACTGATCAGCCGCACCTACCGGCTTGACGATATCAATCACGGCTATGCCGACCTCGAGGCCGGCAAGAATCTCCGCGGTGTGGTGGTGTTCGCGTGAACGGCGCCGGCGTGCGCGTCTCGGCGGCTTTGGCATGCCCCTCCAGTCCGCAGCCATAGACCATGATCCCATTCAATCGAAGCGGATCGCAGTCTGGATTCTTTGTTCTGAGCATGATCTTGTCCGAAAACCGATACCCTCCCGGATCAAGTCCGGGGCGGCCGTCGTCGGGATCATGCTCCGTGCGCCAAAACGAATGCCGCCACGGCTGCATGCGCCGTGGCGGCAAGTGGAGCAAGCTCTGGACAGAGTGGGGGCGAGCTCGCTCGTTTCTAGCTCTGGTAATTGACGATCGACGCGGAGCTTACGCTGGTCGTTTGGCCGTTGGCCCCGTAGTTCGCCGTGATGGTCGTCGAGTCGCGGAGCAGTTTCAGAAAGTCCTGCAGCAGATTGATCGCGGAGCTGCCCGAGGAGCTGTCGCTGCTGCTGGAACTATCGGCGCTGCTGGAGCTGGAGCTGCTGCTCGAACTATCGCCATCGCTGCTGCTGCTGGCCGATTGCGAATCCGAAGCGCCGCCTGGACCGCCGGGGCCCCCCGGGGGCGGTCCGCCCGCCCCTCCTGGTCCGCCAGGGCCGCTCTGGAAGGCGTTGGAAAAGAGGTTTTGCAGCTCGGTGGCCTGATCGCTCGTCAGTTTGCCGTTCTGCACTTCCTGCGCAATGAGGCCGTCGATTTTCGTTTTCATATCGGACGGCGAGGGCGGCGACGACGACGTATCGCTTTGCAGCGCGCTGTTGATGTCGGTCAGAGCCGAGCTCAACGCGCTTTGATCGGATGAACTGATCGTGCCGTTCGACACCTCCGACGTCAGCTCATTTTGGAGCATCGTGAGAGGTGATTGGGGTTGGAAGCTGGTCGAAGAAATGGAAGTCATGGAACGCTCCAGATGTGCGAGAATTCTCGCATAAGAAAAAACGTGATTGCAATTAACAGAAGCTTGCGCCTCGAGGACGAACCTGTTTCTGTATATTGCGGAATCAGGTCCGGAAACATTCAGAAACAAATTTCGTTGGGTCCATCGCCCGGTGACAGCACCCAGGCTGACAGCACGCAAGCACCGATGAATGCGTCGCCGCATATTCTCGTTGTGGAAGATGACGTCGAGATCAGCCGGCTCATCAAGCGCTATCTTCGTGACAATGACTTCCACGTCTCGATCATCGCCGACGGCCGCCCTCTGGATCGCGTGCTCGGCGACAGCCGCATCGATCTCATCGTGCTCGATCTGATGCTGCCGGGCGATGACGGGCTGACGCTATGCCGCCGGCTGCGCACGCGCTCGGAGGTGCCGGTGATCATGCTCACCGCCAAAGGCGAGGAGCTCGACCGCATCATCGGCCTGGAAATGGGCGCGGACGATTACTTGCCCAAGCCGTTCAATCCGCGCGAACTGTTGGCCCGGATCCGCGCGGTGTTGCGGCGGGTGAGCGCGGCCTCGCAAACGGTCGACCGCCAGGCCCGCATGCTGACGTTTCTCGATTGGCGGATCGATTGCCGGATGCGCGAGCTGCGCGATCCGCAGGGAACCCGCATCGTGCTGACCGGGGCGGAGTTTGCCTTGTTGCAGGTGTTGTGCGAGCGCGCGGGGCGGGTGCTCTCGCGCGAGCAGTTGCTCGATCTGACGCAGGGCCGGTCGGCCGGTTCGCTCGAGCGCAGTATCGATGTGCTGATCAGCCGGTTGCGGCGCAAGATCGAGAGTGACCCGCACGATCCAACGATCATAAGAACGGTGCGCTCCGGCGGTTATCTGTTCGCGGCGCCGGTCGAGGCTGCATGAATTGGCTGCGGCCTTTGTTGCCGAACCGTATCAGCGGTCAGATCGCGATCCTGATCGCGATTTCTTTGATCGTCTTTCATCTCGTGCTGACAGCGTGGTTTTTTCTCGACCACCCCGACCGGGCGGCGGAGCGTTCGCCAGAGCGGCTGGCGACGCTGATCGAATTGATCGCAGCAGGACCGACCGACATGCGGCCGGCTCTGCTGCGGGAGATGGGCAAGGCCTTTCCGCGCTTCGAGCTCGCGCTGGCAGGGGCGGCTGCCGGCGACGACGTTCAGCCGGATGGCGACAGGGACGTTGGCGGGTTCGCGCATCGCTTGGGTCCGGGCTATCGCGTGCAAAGTCTCGAAACTACGGCGCCGGCGCCGCAGGCCGGCGGCGGACGGCTGATTGCCGTTACGCTTCCGGACGGTCAGTCGCTCACGGCGCGGCTTGCGGCCAAGCCGCCGCCGCCTCCGCCCAGTCCCATCGTCATTACGCTATTGTCGATCTCGATCAGCGCCACGCTTCTCTGTCTTTGGGCCGCGCGGGAATTGACCAGGCCGCTGCGCCGTCTCGCCTGGGCGGCGGAGAATTTCACGCCCAGCGGCGATCTTGCGCCGCTGCCGGAGCGGGGGCCGCATGAGATTCGCATCGCGGCGCGGGCGCTCAATCAGATGCGCGAGCGAATCAAGAGCATGATCGAGGAGCGGACGCACATGCTGGCCGCGGTCAGCCACGATTTGCGCACGCCGATCACGCGGCTTCGCTTGCGCTGCGAATTCATCGAGGACGCGGCCACGCGCACGCGCATGCTCGATGATCTTGCCCATATGAACGCCATGCTCGAAAGCGTGCTGCACTTTCTTCGCGACGGCCAGAGGCGCCAGCAGGCGACGATGGTCGACCTCGCCACCAGCCTGCAAACGATCTGCGATCAGTTCGCCGATTTGGGGCACGATGTCGGCTATGACGGGCCGGATCACGTGGTGATACCCGCCTATGCCGATGAACTGCACCGCGCGCTGACCAACCTGGTCGACAATGCCGTCCGCCATGGCGGAAAAGCCGATGTGCGCGTCAGCCTGACGGCGTCGGCAGTGACCGTCACGATCGAGGACGACGGGCCAGGCATCGCCCAAGCCGTCAAAGAAGACATGTTCGAACCTTTTGTCCGCGGCGATGCCGCGCGCGGCATGAACAACAACAGCGGCTTCGGGCTCGGATTGTCGATCGCGCGCGCGGTGATCGAGTCGCATGCCGGGACGCTGTCGCTACTCGACCGTAAGCCGCGCGGCATCATCGCCACGGTGACGTTGCCCCGGGCAGTCGCGGCGGCGGACGCCGCGGACGTCGCCGTTGTAGAGCACATCCCGATTCAACCGAATCGGGATGTGCTCTAGATTCTTGTTCTGTCGCATGTCCTTTTCGGAAAACCGCTTCCACTTTTCCGGGACATGCTCTAGCGACTTAAGCCGCCTTGGCGTCCTTGCCGCGCCGCTCGAAATCCAGCGCCGGATCGTTGACCGCGCCGAACCGCAGGCTGACGAGGTCGCGCACGTAGTTCTGATAGAGCCGCCATGGCTTCTTCGAGCCTTGCCGCGGGAATTGATCGATCGCGCGCCGGATATAGCCGGACGAGAAGTCGATCAGCGGCTCGGGCTGGACCGAGGAGTCGTTGCGGCGCGGCGTGCAGACGACATAGCCGCGCCGGTCCATGTAATTGATCAGCCGCGCCACATAGGCGCAGGTCAGATCGCACTTGAGCGTCCACGACGCGTTGGTATAGCCGAAGGCGGCAAATAGGTTGGGAACGTCGCTGAACATGACGCCCTTATAGTTCATCGTGTGAGCGAACGTCACCGGCTCACCGTCGATAGCGACCTTGATGCCGCCGAGCAGCAGGAGCTTCAGCCCGGTGGCGGTGACGATGATGTCGGCATCAAGCTCGCGGCCCGATTTGAGACGGATGCCCTTTTCCGTGAAGCGCTCGATCGTGTCGGTGACCACATCGGCCTTGCCGGATTTGATCGCGCGAAAGAAATCGGCGTCGGGCGCGAGGCACAGCCGCTGATCCCACGGATTGTAGCGCGGGTTGAAATGCGTGAGCACGTCGTAATCGGCGCCGAGTTGCGCGCGCACCTGGCCCATGATCCATTTCTTCACCGCGCGCGGCTTGCGGCGGGACAGATTGTAGAAATAAAGCCCGAACAGCACGTAATACCAGCGCGCGATGGCGTAGGCGGTCCGCGCCGGCAGGTAGCGGCGCAGCGCCGTGGCGAGCTGATCGTTCGTCGGCCGCGCCACGACATAGGTCGGCGAACGCTGCAGCATGGTAACCTGCGCCGCCTTCTCGGCGATGACCGGAATGATGGTCACTGCAGTGGCGCCGCTGCCGATCACCACCACGCGCTTGCCGGCATAGTCGAGCGTCTCCGGCCAGTGCTGCGGATGCACGATTTGGCCGCTGAATTTCTCCACGCCGGCAAAATCGGGCGTATAGCCGTCGGCGTAATCGTAGTAGCCGGTGCAGCCGAACAAAAAGCAGCAGGTGAAGCGAACCGGTTCGCGTTCGTTGCCGCGCTCCACCTCGATCGTCCACAGCGCGTCGGCGGAAGACCAGGCTGCGTTCTTTACCCGGTGACGGAAGCGGATCCTGCGTTCGATGCCATAGGCTTCCGCCGTCTCGCGTATATAGCTGCGGATCGAGGGGCCGTCGGCGATGGCGGCATTCGACAGCCACGGCCGGAATGGATAGCCGAAGGTGAACATGTCGGAATCGGAGCGGATGCCGGGATAGCGAAACAAATCCCAGGTGCCGCCGATGGCGTCGCGGCTCTCGAGGATGACATAGGACTTGGCCGGGCATGACGTCTGCAAATGGTAGGCGGCGTCGATGCCGGAGAGCCCGCCGCCGACAATGACGATGTCAAAATGCTCTGGCGTCATGATCTGAGCGTCTTTGTTTGAGGCACCGGGCTTGTTTCCGATCCTATCCTACCGGCGCCAGCGGCGCATCGATAGCCGTCGTGCGCCGCGCAATGCGGGCGATGAATGCGGCGGCCTGATCGGCCGACGAGATCAATATCATATGGCCGCCGCCTTCGATCAGCTCCAGATCGGTGCCCGGCACTTTGCTGACAAATTCTTGCGCGTGCAGGGCCGGATCGAGGATGCGATCCTCGGTTCCAAACAAGATACCGACCGGTATCGCGAGATCCTTGTAGCGCGCCGGCATGCCGACAAGATCTTGTTCGGCCGCCATCAAGTCGGTCGCGGCGCCGATGAAAGCGCACGGCCGCAAGCTCAACAGCCCGCCGCCGCGCGTAGCGAAATCGTCGGGCACCGGTTGCGGGCCGAACAAGGTGGTGAGGGCGCGCTCGCGATTGGCGATCGACAATGGCGTCGCCGCCGTCCACGCGATCAGGCGCCGAAGGAGCGGCGAGCCGATGGTAAGACCGTCGAACGGCGGCGGCACTTGCTCCGGCTGGTGCGTTACCGGCGCAATCAGCGCCAGGCCGCCGACCTGTTCGGGATAGTCGAGCGCAAGCGCCAGCGCGATCGCGCCGCCGAGCGAATGCCCGACCACCAGCGGCCGTTCCAGGGCGAGCGCCTGACAAAAACGGCTGATGATGCGCGCCTGCGCGGTGAGCGGCGCCAGAGCGTCGTTCGGCCGCGATGAATAACCGCTGCCGGGCCGATCGAGAATGACGACGCGGAAGTTGTGCGCAAGCCGGCCAAGCAGCGAGTGCGTGAAGTTGTGGACCTCGCCGGCGAGTCCGTGAACAAGCAGAAGCGTCGGGCCGCTACCCTTGTCGAGATAGTGCAGCCGCGTGCCGTCAATATCGATGAATTGTCCGGGCGCCGGCATTTTTTGTTCCACCTGGCGCGCGGTCCAGGCGGTAAACAGAACGAGGCCGATCAGGATCAGGAGGATAAGCGCGATGGCAAGGCCTGCGATCCAAACAATCATTTCTTGCCTCCCCGCGCGAGCCACTTCCAATAGTTCACCGGCATCAGCCGCTCCACAAGAGCGGCATATTTGGCATCCGAGCCGACGATGATGCGGGCCTTTCGCCGCTCGACGCCGCGAACGATGATCTCGCCCGCCGTTTCCGGCGGCATGACGAGGAAGGAATCGAAGAAGGTGCGCCGCTCGGCGGCCTCGTCGGCGGAAAGGCTCGCCGGCATGCGCGCATTCTTGGCGATCGAGGTGGCGATGCCGCCGGGGTGCACGACGGTGACGCCGATGCGCGTATCCGCGAGCTCATGGCGCAGGGATTCGGAAAAGCCGCGCACCGCGAATTTGCTCGCCGCATAAGCAGTCTGCCCGGGCGGCGCGATCAAGCCGAACAGGCTCGAAACGTTGACGATCCGCGCTTCCTGGCTGTTGGACAGGAGCGGCAGGAAGGCGCGCGTCATCTGCACCACGGCCCAAAAATTGATGCCGAACAGCCAATCGAAATCGGTTTCGGCAACTTCGAGAAAGGTGCCGCCCAGCGCCACGCCCGCATTGTTGACGAGAATATCGATCGCCCCGTGCGCGGCCATCACCTCGGCCGGAAACGCTGCGACCGCGGGGCGGCTGGCGACGTCGAGATGATGGTGGCTGACGCGGAGCGTGGTCGCCTGTCCGGCGATTTCGGCGGCGGTGGGCGCGAGCGCCGCATCGTCGAGATCGGCCAGCGCGAGGTGGCAGCCGCGGCGGGCCAACGCGAGCGCTACGCCGCGGCCGATGCCGCCGGCCGCGCCCGTCACCACCGCCGTGCGGCCTGCAAGCTGCAGCACTGTCGCACTCCTTTCGCCCGCACTCCTGTCGCCGCGCCCGGCGCGTCGGCGTGAAAGCTTTAGCTTAGCCGGAAAGCCAGCCCTTGCGCTTGGCCGGTTCCGGGGGCGTTGGCGCTGCCAATCTGCCCAGGGAGGAATTGAGCCGGCTCATGAGCAGCCGCAGCTCGAAATCGCGAAACTGCCTGTAAAGATCGGCGATCCAGCTATGGATTTCGGTGGGGCCGCCCGGCTGGTTGGCCATGTAGGTGTTGAAGGAAAAGCTCGGCCGGTCGACCACGCCGCGCACGACCTGAGATAGCCGCGGCATGCGGATGACGCTGCATTCCGGGCGCGTCGGCGGAAAATCCTCCTTGGTGAAGGTCAACGACGCGGTTTCGTTGTGGATCGGCTGGAAGATCGCGCCGACGCGCTGCAGCTCCGCATAGACGCGCACGGTCGCCATGGCCTGATCGGTAAGAAAGAACACGATCGTGTCCATGCCGCGCCGCCGCGCCTCCTCGGCGAAGCCGATGTCGCCGATGACGCGGAAAAATTGCTCGAACGGTCCGTAGCCGAGATCGATGACCTTGGTGCTTGCGGTATCCGCCACCAGCCGGTCGAACAATTCCATCTGTCCGTGGATGTTGCCGATATCGACCGGCCAGACCAGTTTGGGAAAGCGGCCGGCCAGCATCGGCTCGCGCGGATTGAGGTCGAAGCCGATGAGCTGACGCCCGCTATCCTGGAAAAACTCCATCAGCAGCCGCGCCAGCAGCGTCTTGCCCGTGCGCGGGCGCGGCGAGGCGACGACGTAGAGCGGTGCCGGCTGCATGGCCACAGCCGCGCGGTGTTATGAGCGGCCGACGACCTGTACGCGCGGTCCCGCCGGTGCGGCGCCGCTCGCCACGATTTCGTTGAGCTTGATGCGGTCGTATTCGCCCCAGACATTGCCGAGCCAGTGCCGGACATAGCCGCGC
>Ga0187781_10000482_pt1 | contig 28372 bp, 23 predicted proteins | sample 0715_SJ02_MP02_2_FD_132447 | JGI IMG/M metagenome (GOLD analysis project Ga0187781, IMG submission 132447) | Tropical peat soil microbial communities from peatlands in Department of Meta, Colombia - 0715_SJ02_MP02_20_MG | ecosystem: Environmental > Terrestrial > Soil > Wetlands > Peat | place... | reverse complement strand
GGCCGGCTATAACGTTTTGATCTCGGTCGCATTGGCAGCGATCGCGGCGCTCGGATTGGTGCGCAAGGAACACGCCTGACGCTTGTTTGCGTGACGGCAATCACTTTTTGCCCATTATAGATTGTTTAACCTCACTGCCGGGCGCACCACTTCTTTTTGCGTGTCAAAGAATTGTCGGGTCAGCCCGATAACGTGGCTAGCTCCGTTGTATTTATGCCGCTCGCGCACAGCCTGCGGCCCACTTTCGGCAACGCCGAAGGGCGAAGGAAGGGAGAAGGCTTATGAGTATTCTTGGACGAATCGTATCAAGCATTTTCGGACATGCCAGTGCAGCGCCGGCCTCCGGCACGGCAGCGGCGCCGGGCACGCCGGCGAAATCCGCTTCATCGGCGCCCGCGCCTTCCGCGGCGCCGGCCTCCACGGCCAAGCCGGGCACGGTGGTGGACGTCACCTCAATTCTCGACAAGCTCGCCGCGAGCAACAAGGAGAAGCTCGACTGGCGGCATTCGATCGTCGATCTGATGAAGCTGATCAATCTCGACTCCAGCCTTGCGGCGCGCAAGGAGCTGGCCGAGGAGCTTCATTATACCGGCGACAAGAACGATTCGGCTTCCATGAATATCTGGCTGCACAAGCAGGTCATGACGAAGCTTGCGGAGAACGGCGGCAAAGTGCCCGACGAATTGCGAAAATAACGACAAAATCCGCCGGCCGCCGCTACAAATAAAAGAGTCAATTTTCCAATGCCGGGCGTTTGCCTCTGGCACGCACGTCGGGCTTTGATTAGACTGGCGTCTTGCTTGTGACGAGTTCGGCGTAGGCTTTGTTGCATCTGCGCATGCGGATCGCTGCGCACGGAGGCGGAAATGGGCTTGCTGGACAATCTCGGGCTGGGCGACATGCTCAAAAGCCTGCTGGGCCAATCCCAATCGGGCGCTTTGCCGGCGGTGATCAACGCCGTGCTGGCGAAGACCCAATATCGCGATCTCAACGGGCTCGTGGCCGCGCTGCAAAATGGCGGCCTCGATGCTCAAGTCAAATCCTGGCTCGGTCCGGGCGCGAATCTGCCGATCACCGAGGAGCAACTGAAAGCGGTGCTTGGCAACGCGCAGGTGCAGGATTTTGCCCGCCATCTCGGCTTGCCGGTCGACGAGACGCTCAAGACGATGGCGCAGTATCTGCCAGAGATCGTCGACAAAGCCTCGCCGAACGGCGTCCTGAGACCGTAACCGCACGTAAGCGTTCTCTTGTGAATTGCTCTGACCAGGGAGAGGACAAATGAAGATCTGCGCAATCGTTGCTGCCGTATTTTGTCTGGTCGCCACCTCGGCGCTGGCCGAAGACAGCTGTCAGGTCCAGGCCACCGGCAAGAATCTGCACGGCGCCGCTTTGACGAGCTTTGCCAAGAAGTGCTGCAAGGATCAGGCTACGGCGCAGAAACTGCACGGCGCCGCACAGACGAGCTTCACCAAAAAGTGCGTCTCGGACGCGACCGGCACTTAGCGTTTTGCCAGCGTTGCTTTGATCGCGCCTTGCCCCATTGATCGTCGCACAGGAGAATTGCCTCCATGAAATCGGCCTTATTGATCGCCTCCGCCATCCTGCTCGCAGCTTTTGCTCCCGCCGTATTGTCCGCTCCGGCGCAAGCCAAGACCATGAAGGAATGCGCCGCCCAGTGGCAGGAGATGAAGGCGGCCGGCCAGACCGGCGGCATGAAATATCGCGACTTCACCAAGCAATGCATGTCGGGAGAAGCGCCTGCCGCGGCGGCTCCGCCGCCGCCGAAGCCGGAAGCCGCGGCACCGCCGCCCGCCGCCGAACCGGCGGCGAAACCCTCCGGCGGCCGCGCAGCCATGGTCGCCCGCCTGCGCGCCTGTGGCGCCGAGTGGAAGACCGCCAAAGCCGAGGGCAACGTACCCGCCGGCCAGAAGTGGCCGCAATTCTGGAGCGCGTGCAACAAGCGCAAGAAGGCCGAGGGGATGTGATGGGCGGCCGTCGCTAGCGGCGCGGGCAGGCCCCCGGGTTTTTGTGGATCGGCCTGGCAGGCCGCGGGTGCGGAACGGCGAAGACGCCAGTTAAGGCAGCCGCCAAAGGGAGACAGTGGATGTCGTAGGGATCGAGCACCCGCGACCTCTCTCATGCATCATGAAGTCCATCGCGGCATTGGCCTTGATACTCGCGGAAGCATTCGCCGTCGCGGCCGCCGCCAAAGACCCGACGGATGCGGACTGGATGATCCGCATGATGGTTTGCACGCAGGAGAATTCGCCGAATATGGAGGTTTACCTTCCGCAATCGATTGTGTTCGGGAAAAAGCCGCTTGCGGAGGCGCTGGCGCATCCGGTGATCGGCTATTACACGCTCGACCTCACCGGCGCGAACAAGGGCAAATCGCTCGAACCGGTGAAAGTATCCATGAGTGCGGACGGCAAGACCGTCATCGTCAACCAATATACGCGCGGCTTGCCGCCAACACGCATTCCGGCCGGCGGTGGCACGGTCGATTTCGATCACCGTTTCGCCACCGATGCGAAATGCGGCCCATTCCAGCACCAAGATCCGAACTACGGGCGATGACGCGCGGTGCGGCTCTCGTCGGCGCTCGCCGCTTGCTTCGCAGAAAAACCCGGCGCCGGGCGAGTGGGACAAGTTATTGATTTTTCAGGGCGCGGATGGTGGGCGGTAGAGGGATCGAACCTCTGACCCCTTCCATGTCAAGGAAGTGCTCTCCCGCTGAGCTAACCGCCCTATTGAGGGTCTCGATGTACGTTCGGCCGCGGGTGCGGTCAAGGCCGCCGTATCCGGCATTCCGGGGCCGAGCGTAGACGGGGGCGACGGCCCTTAGCTAGAACTTCACTCGATCGGCCCCCTTCAATCCGAGCGTCGCGCGTGCCTCCGCCGGGGTCGCGACTTCAAAGCCCAGTTCCTCGACGATGCGGCGGATTTTCGCCACCTGCTCGGCATTGCTCTTGGCGAGCTTGCCGGGACCGATATAGAGCGAATCCTCGAGCCCGACGCGGATGTTGCCGCCCATCATCGCGGCATTGGTGCCGAAATTCATCTGGTGGCGCCCGCCCGCCAGTACCGACCAGTAATACTGATCGCCGAACAACCGATCGGCCGTGCGCTTCATAAACAGAAGGTTGTCGAGATCGGCGCCGATGCCGCCGAGAATGCCGAAGATGAGCTGCACGAAGACCGGCGGCTTGAACATGCCGCGGTCGATGCAATGCGCCAAGCTGTAGAGGTGGCCGACATCGTAACATTCGTGCTCGAATTTGATGCCGTGTTCTTCGCCGAGCAGCTTGGAAATTTTCTCGATGTCGCGAAACGTGTTGGGAAAAATATAGGCGTCGGAATTGGTGAGGTAGCTTTCCTCCCAATCGTATTTCCACGTCTTGTAGCGTTTCGCCATCGGGTAGAGCGCGAAGTTCATCGAGCCCATATTGAGCGAGCACATCTCCGGTGACAGTTGCAGCGCGGCGGAGATGCGCTGCTCGACCGTCATGGTCACGGCGCCGCCGGTGGTGATGTTGACCACCGCGTCGGTCGCCTGCTTGATGCGCGGCAGAAACTGCATGTAGACGTTCGGATCCGGCGAGGGCCTCCCGTCCTTGGGATCGCGGGCGTGCAGATGCAGGATCGCGGCGCCGGCGCTGGCGGCATCGATCGCTTGCGCGGCGATCTGATCGGGCGTGATCGGCAATGCGTCCGACATGGTCGGCGTGTGGATGGAGCCGGTGATCGCACAGCTGATGATGATTTTGTTGGCCATCGGCGTTTCTTTCCCTCTCGGAGCAATGCCCAGCGGCGGATAGCGAATGCCCTGTCGGCGCGGTGTCATATCCCGGCTTCGCCGCGCGGGCCACCATTATCGCGCGAAAACGCCAACGCCGCATTCCGTGCCTGCGCTTACGCGCCGGCCCTTGGAAGACGGCCGAATTCCGCCCGTGGAACGGCAGCAACTGCACATTGCAACCAAAATTTCGCCGCCCGGAGCGGATTGCATCTCAACGCATTTTGTCGGCGGCGGGTGCGTTGGCGCGCAACCGAGCGGAAACCCCGCTTGCCGGATGCGCGTGAGGTGCTTTAAGTTTCGCGGCCGCCAATTCCAGGGGCCAGCACGAAAGCGATTTGAGATTCGGAGAACGCCAGATGCGAGCAATATCCGCGACGTTTGCTGCCGCTCTTTTGTCGCTTATCGCAACCGGCCATACGCTCGGCGCCGAGCCGACGGCCGCGGGGCTTTGGCAGTCGCTGGACGATGACACCAAAGAGCCGACCGGCTGGTTTCTCATTCGCGACAACGGCGGCGTCTTTGACGGCGCGATCGTGCGCATGTTTCTCAAGCCGGGCGAAGACCCGAACGCGGTCTGCGACAAATGCTCGGACGACCGCCACAACAAGCCGTGGCTGGGGCTCGACATCATCCGCGGCATGAAACGAAGCGGCATGAAGTACACTGACGGGACCATCCTCGATCCGCGTTATGGCCGCATCTATAGCGCCGAGATGTCGCTTTCGCCCGACGGGCAAACGCTGACCGTGCGCGGCTATCTCGGCATCTCGCTTTTGGGTCAAAATCAATATTGGACGCGCTTGCCGGACTCGGCCTTCAACCAGATCGACCCGCGCTTTAATCCAAATGCGTCGGCGGCGCCCGCATCGCGAAAGGCGGGCAGTAAACCCAAATAACGCCCGCCGAACCGAGCAAGCGGCTTAAATCCAATCGAAGCCCCGGAGACGCGATCCGGGGCTTTGCCGTTTTTGCAAAAGCGATCTGCGCAACCGAAGGCGAGCTCAATCCGACATGGCGGCGACGCGCTTGAACCGCTCGTGCTGGTGCAATTCCTTGTCGCGCGGCTTGCCCATGAGCACGGGCTGGAAGAAGGCCGCCGCCGTCATGGTCGTCAAAAGCGAGATGGCAAGCAGCTTGCCCATGCTTGAAGTGCCGGGGTCGCTGGAGAAGTAGAGGCTGCCGAAGGCAGTCGCCGTGGCGCAGGCGCTGAAGGTGACGGCGCGCGTGAGCACCGACTGCAGCAACCGGGTCTGCCCTTCGCGCCAAGCCATGATGTAATAGATCTTGAAAGCCACGCCGACGCCGAGCAACAGCGGCAGCGCAATGATGTTGGCGAAGTTGAGCGGCATACCGATCACTGCGCAGATTTCCAGCGTGACCAGGCCTGCGACCAGCAGCGGAATAAGCGTCAGGAGCACGTCGCCGAGCCGCCGCAAAGTGATCCACAACAGCACGGCGATGGTCAGCAACGCCCAGGCGCCCGCCTGAAGAAAGGCGGTGATGACGGTGCGGCGCGCTTCCAGAATGGAAACCGGGCCCTCGGTCGCGTTGGGCTCGACGTTCTGCACGTCGCGCGCGAACGTGCGCAAAGTGGAATTGTCGTTTTCGTTTCCGCTCGGCGCGACCTCGAGCCGCGCCTGCCCGTCCTTGGTGATCCATTGATTCACCAGTTCGGGCGGAAGATTTTCCCGCGTGACCGGCTGCGCTTTCAGCAGATTGCGCAGATTGTTGAGTGCCGTTTTCAGCGGCTGGACGAAGGCGACGTCGGCGCGCTGCCGGGCGGCTTGATCGCCCTTGGCGAGCGCGCCCAGTGCAGCGGACAAACGCTTCGCCGCATCGGCACCCGGACCCGCCGGCGCATCAGCGGCCAGTTTGTTGAGCACAGTCAGCGTGCTGTTGATGGTCGAAACGGTTTCGTCGTCGGTCGGCGGCGGGCTGACGGAAGCCGGCGACAGCGCCGGTCCGAGCGTTTCCGCCACGCCGCGGATCAGCGGCAGCTTTTGCTCCTGATGATCCGGGATGAAGGTCGACAACGTCGTCACCCGCGCTACCTGCGGCAGGGCGCGAAGCTTGGCAGCCATCGCATCGGCCGCTGGGAGCGTCGGCTCCAGCGCCACGATGTCATTGGCCGCATTGTCGGGTTCGCCTTGAAGCTCGAGATAGGTCGCGACCGATTCCACGTTCGGATTACGCAAATTCATCGGGTTGAAATCGAATTTCAGCCACATGAGCGTCGGCGAGGCGCCGATGATCAGGAGCACGGTCACGATCAGGATCAGCGTGCGGTGGCGCTCGAGAAACTCGTCGACCGGCGCGAGGAATTTGTACCCGAGCTCGTTCGGCTCGCTGCGCGGCTTTAGCCTGCATAATAGCGCCGGCAGGAGCGTGATGCTGGTCAAGAAGGCGATCAGCATGCCGACGCCGGCGATCAAGCCGAGTTCGGAAAGGCCGCGATAGGCGGTCGGCAGGAAGGAGAGGAAGCCGGCCGCGGTCGCCAGGGCCGCAAGCGTCAGCGGCGCGCCGGCGCGCCGGCCGGCGTGGAGCAACGCCTCGTGCAAGCCGTCGACTTCGTGGCGCTCGGCGCGATAACGCACGCTGTACTGAATGCCGAAGTCGACACCCAGCCCGACAAACAGCACAGCGAAATAGACCGAGATCAGGTTGAAGGCGCCGACCATCAGGATGCCGAGCGCCGCCGTGATGGAAAGCCCAACCGCAAGGGCGACGAACACCGCCAGAATGATCTGCCACCATCGCAGCGCCAGCCACATGATGAACAGCACAACCGCGATGGTCAGAGCCGCGTTGAGCCCGGCGTTTTCCTTGATGGTGGCGAACTGATCGTCATTCATCGGCACCGGGCCGGTGAGGCGCACGTGCGCCTGATACTTGGACGCCAGATCGAGATCGGCAACCGCTTGGCGAATAGCATTGCTTGCCCGCATGCCCGGCTGCAGCTCGGAATAGTCCATCACCGGCTGGATCTTCACGAAGCGAAGCAGATCGGATGATTTTGCCGGATGCCCCTGAGCCAGGACCTGCCAGGAGAAGCTCGCCGTCTTGTTGGCATTGACCTGCTCGATGGTGTTGGCCGCCTGCATCATCGGCCAGACCATATCGTCGAGCGTGAGGTTGCCGGACTGCACACCGAGCAGGCCGTATTGCAGGGCCTTGATCGCACCGCGGAAGCTTGGATCGGCGGCCAGCACCTGGACGAGCCGCTGCGCTTGCGACAGCATCGAGGTCTGTTTTTCGAGCTGTTCGGTCGGCAGGAACAAGAGGCCGTTTTGGGCGAAGAACGGATCGCCCTGCGTCTCATCCACTGTGACGAAGTTATTCTTCTCGGGCTTTAGTTTTGCCACCAGGGCCGCGGTCGCTTCCTGCGCCAGTTCAGGCGTCGGCGCGTCGACGACGGCGATGGTCAGGTCGAATTGTGGAAAGGCCTTTTCGAAGGCTATCTCGCGCTGCCGTCCGGGGCTGTTGGCAGACAGAAGCTGATTGATGTCGGTGTTAACCGAGAAATGCGTGGCGGCGTACCAGACCGACGCAATCGTAAGGAGGAGCGCGCCGGCGCTAACCCACCAGGGATAGTGAAGGCAAAAGTTTATGGTGCGAACAACGAAGGAGGTGATCGTTTTCATGGATGGAATTCAAACAGTGGGGGTTCAACGTTTGAGGCGTTAAGACAACGGCGAAATGGAGGCACTGGTTGCCGAAGAGGCCACTCCGTCTAAGCGGAAGGGTGCGGCGAAAGACGGTGCAATGGCATTCGGCTTGTCCATGATGTCTCTCGGAGTCTCTTGGATGTCTTCCGGCGCAGCCCCGGCGGCGGCTCTAGATGCCCTGAAACGGTTCAAAAGTGAAATCGGGATATTTTCCTAAGCTCCGACTCCGGTCTTAGCATCGAGACGCCCACGCGAGCGAGGCCTTCGGGCGACGCAATGCAGCGCGCTGGACAACTGACGCAATTAAAGTCAAAGGTGACAGGCAGGGATGCGGGCATGGCGGACTCCCCGAACTGACGGGTTAACTGGCTTGATTGTCACACCATCGTGGCCACCTTGATTGCCACGACGTTGTGACCAAAGTATTGGTCGTGGAACGCAACGGAAGGTCGATGTTGCGGCGCAACGCCGCACCTCTCTCCCCCGGAGGTTATTGATGAAGGTTATCCTCGCTCAGCCTCGCGGTTTTTGCGCCGGCGTGGTGCGCGCCATCGAGATCGTGGAGCGCGCCCTGCAGAAATATGGTCCGCCCGTCTATGTCCGGCATGAGATCGTGCACAACAAGCATGTCGTCGAGAGCCTCAAGGCCAAGGGCGCGCGCTTTGTCGAGGATCTCTCCGAGGTCCCCCCGCATGCGGTCACCATCTTCAGCGCGCACGGCGTCGCCAAGAGCGTCGAGGAAGAGGCGGCACAGCGCGAGCTTCCGGTGCTCAATGCCACCTGCCCGCTGGTCACCAAGGTGCACAATCAAGGTAAACGGTATGTGGCGCAAGGGCGCCGTCTCATTCTCATCGGCCACGCCGGACACCCCGAGGTCGAAGGCACGATGGGGCAGATCTCGGAGCCGGTGACGCTGGTGCAGACCGAGCGCGATGTGGACACGCTCGACATTCCGCACGACACCCCGGTCGCCTATGTCACACAGACGACGCTGAGCGTCGACGACACGCGCGGGATCATCGCCGCGCTGCATCGGAAATTCACCGACATCGTCGGCCCGGAGACCCGCGACATCTGTTACGCGACCCAGAACCGCCAGACCGCAGTGCGCGAACTCTCGACGCTGGTTGATGTGATTCTCGTGGTCGGCGCCAAGAACAGTTCTAATTCCAATCGGCTGCGCGAGATCGGCAACGAAGCCGGCATTCCCTGTTATCTCATTGCCGACGGCAGCGAGGTGCAGCCGGAATGGTTCAACGGCGCGCAGACGGTCGGCATCACCGCCGGCGCGTCGGCGCCCGAAGTGCTGGTCGAGGACGTCATCGACGCGTTGCGGCGGTTGGGGCCGGTCGACGTGTCGGAATTGACCGGCCGGCAGGAGACCATCGAGTTCCGGCTGCCGCCCGAACTCACCGAAGGCCGCGGCGCCGAACGCGCGACGGCGAAAGTTTAGTACGCGAAACCTGAGTCTTAATGTGAAGCCGCGGGGGATGACGCGGCGACACATGCGCTAAGAAAAAGAAAGAGGGACTAATAGTGGCAGTATCACTTCGACAGACGGTGGCCGTTGGCACTTATGTGGTCAAGCAGCGGCTGGCCGGACGCAAGCGCTACCCGCTGGTGCTCATGCTGGAGCCGCTGTTCCGCTGCAATCTCGCCTGCTTCGGCTGCGGCAAAATCGACTATCCGGACGCGATCCTCAACAAACGCCTGTCGGTCCAGGAATGCCTCGACGCGGTCGATGAGTGCGGCGCGCCGATGGTCGCCATTCCCGGCGGCGAGCCGCTGATCCACAAGGAGATCGGCGAGATCGTCAAAGGCATCGTCGCGCGCAAGAAGTTCGTGTCGCTGTGCACGAATGCGCTGCTGCTGGAAAAGAAGCTGCATCTGTTCGAGCCTTCGCCGTATCTGTTCTTCTCCGTGCATCTCGACGGCCTCAAGGCGCATCACGACAAGTCGGTGTGCCTGGAGGGCGTGTTCGAGAAGGCGATCTCGGCGATCAAGGCCGCCAAGGCCAAGGGCTTTGCCGTCAACGTCAACTGCACGATCTTCGACGGCCATCCGGCCGAGGACATCGCCAAATTCCTCGATTTGACGCAGGAACTCGGCGTCGGCGTGTCGATCTCGCCCGGCTATGCTTACGAGCGCGCACCCGACCAGCAGCATTTCCTGGCGCGGCGCAAGACCAAAGAGCTGTTCCGCCAGGTGTTCGCCCTTGGCAAGGGCAAGAAGTGGAATCTGACCCATTCCGGCATGTTCCTCGACTTCCTCGCCGGCAATCAGGAATTCCATTGCACGCCTTGGGGCATGCCGACCCGCAATGTCTTCGGCTGGCAGAAGCCCTGCTATCTGCTCGGCGAAGGCTACGTGAAAACCTTCAAGGAGCTGATGGAGACCACGGATTGGGACGCCTACGGCACCGGCCGCTATGAAAAATGCGCGAACTGCATGGCGCATTGCGGCTACGAGCCGACGGCGGCCGACGCGAGCCTGAAGCACCCGCTCAAGGCGCTGGCTCTGGCGCTCGGCGGGGTGCGGACCGAAGGCCCGATGGCGCCGGAGATTTCGCTCGCCAACCAGCGGCCGGCGAAATACGTGTTCGACAGTCAGGTGCAGCTGCGGCTTTCCGAGATCCGCGCCAACGAAGCGCGCGAGAAGGCCACGAAGGAAGCCGCCAAGGCTGCAAACAATCCGTCCGCCAGCGCGGCGTAGGCTATCCGTCACCCTGAAGGCGCGAGCGAAGCGAGCCTCGAAGGGTGGCGGCCGGGGCCGTGCATCCTTCGAAGCCGCTTTGCGGTCACCTCAGGATGACGGTAAACCGCAATCGCTCACATCCCGTAAGCTACCGCGCGCGTGTTACCGCGCTTGAGATTGCGGTAGCGCGCCATCGCCCAGACCGGAAAGAATTTCGAATAGCCATGATAGCGCAAATAGAACACGCGCGGGAAACCGGTGGCGGTGTAACGCGGCTCATTCCAGAAGCCGTCGGCGCCTTGTGTGTCGGCGATATATTTGATGCCGCGCGCGACCGCCGGATGATCGACCTCGCCCGCGGCCATCAGCCCGAGCACCGCCCAGGCGGTTTGCGATGCGGTCGACGGCGCGCGCTCATAGCCGCGATAGCCGAGCTTGTAGCTTGAACCATCCTCGCCCCAGCCGCCGTCTTCGTTTTGGATGGCAACGAGCCAGTCGACGGCCTTGCGCATCTCCAGCGCGGCATGATCGATGCCGACAGCGTTGAGCGCGCACAGCACCGACCAGGTGCCGTAGATGTAGTTCATGCCCCAGCGGCCGTACCAGCTGCCTTCGGCAAGCTGTGTGCGACGCAAATAGTCGATGCCGCGCGCCACGGCAGTACTGTTGGCAGACGTTTCTCCGAACTGCGCCAACATCGACAGGCAGCGTGCGGTGACGTCCTCGGTCGGCGGATCGAGCAACGCGCCGTGATCGGCGAACGGAATGTTGTTGAGATAATAGTATTCGTTGTCGGCATCGAACGCGCCCCAGGCGCCGTTCTCGCTTTGCATGCCAATGATCCACTCGCGCGCGCGCGCCAGGCCCGGATCGTAGTCCTTCCGCCCGGTGAGGTTCTGCTCGCGATCCATGGCCATGGCGACGACGGCAGTGTCGTCCACGTCGGGATAATGCGGGTTGGCATATTGAAAGGCCCAGCCGCCCGGGCGAATGTCGGGCCGCCGCGCGATCCAGTCGCCGCGCACATCGAGCACCTGCTTGGGAACGAGCCAGTCGAGCCCGCTTTTGACCGAGGCGGTCATCCGCTCGCCGCCGACTTCCAGCAACGCGTGACAGGCGAGGCCGGTGTCCCAGACCGGCGAGACGCACGGCTGGCAGTACGCTTCGTGCTCGTGCACCACCAATAGCTTGTCGACCGACTTGCGCGCGATTGCGCGGTGCGGATGATCTTGCGGATAGCCAAGCACGTCGAACATCATCACGCTGTTCGCCATGGCCGGGAAGATCGCACCCAAGCCATCCTCGCCGTTGAGATGCTCGATCGTCCAGGCCACCGCGCTGTCGATAGAGCGCTGCCGCACGGCGCTCGGAAAGAACGGCTCGGCGAAGCGCAGCACATTGTCGACGCCGCGGAAGAACCAGAACCACGACGCCTTTTGCTGCGGCGCCTTCGGCGTCGGCCCGATGCTCTGCGGCGGAGCACAGAACAGTTCGTCGATGCGCACGCCCTTGGCGTTGCGCGCGCGCGGCTTCTTCACCATCAGCACCAGCAACGGCACGATGACGGTGCGGCTCCAATAGGAAATCTTGTCGAGGTGAAAGGGAAACCATTTCGGCAGCAGCATCACCTCGACCGGAATCACCGGCACGGCGCGCCAGTCAATGAATCCGAACAGGGCCAGCATGATGCGGGTGAAGACGTTGGCGCGCTCGGCGCCGCCACGGGCGAGCAGCGCTTCGCGCGCACGCCGCATGTGATCGGCATCGATAGGATCGCCGATCATCTTCAGCGCGAAGTAGGCTTTCACCGTGGCGCTGATGTCGAGCTCGCCGTCGCGAAACAGCGCCCAGCCGCCGTGATCGCCCTGGATGCGGCGCAGATAAACCGCGATCTTTCGCTCCAGCTCGGCATCGACCGGCTCGCCGAGATAGTGCCGCAGCAGCACGTATTCCGCGGGGATGGTGGCGTCGGCTTCAAGCTCGAAGACCCAGTGCCCGTCCGGACGCTGCAGCGCCAGAAGCGCCTGCGCGCCCTTTTGGATGTGCTGCTCGATCGCATCGACGGTCGGACGCGCCGCATCGGTTTGTTTGGCCAAAGACGCGCGCTGTTCGAGGGTATCGTTGATCATGATTGTTTGGATTGTTCCGCGATGATGTCGGCGGCGCGGTTGCCAGAGCGGATCGCACCTTCGATGGTAGCGGGCAGGCCGGTATCTGTCCAATCGCCGGCCAATAGCAGATTGCGCCACCTTGTAGCGACGCCGGGACGGCTGGCATCCTGCGCCGGCGTTGCCGAAAACGTTGCACGGCGCTCGCGCACGATCTGCCACGGCGGCAGCGCGGCCGGCAACCCGGTCAGGCTTGCGACTTCGCCCCAGATCTTGTTCGCCAGCTCTTCGCGCGGGGCGTCGATCAGCCGGTCGCCGGCGCTGATGGTCACGGAGAGCCGGCCGGGGAAGGCGAACAGCCACTGCACCGTGCCGTTGAGCACGCCGAGGATCGGCGGCTGCGCTACCGGCGGCTCGATGCGGAAATGCGCGTTGACGATGGCGCGGAATTCGGTCGGCACCCTGAGATCGCGCAGCAGCGAGGAGGCGATATAAGGCGGCACCGCGAGAATGACGGCGTCGTCTGCGCCAAGCGTCAGGGTCTCGGCGCCGAAATCAAGCGCTTCGACGCGTTCGGGCGCGAGGCGCAGCGCGCGCAACTGATGCTCCATGCGAACGCTGGCGCCGCGCTGCTGCAAATAAGCGAGCGCCGGCTCGATCAGGGTCGTGCCCAAACCTTCGCGTGCAATCAGCGGCCGGCAAGCGCGGCCGCCGACCGCAAGCGTTTCGCGAATGATGGCGCCGGCGAGCCGCGCCGAACCGTCTGGCGCGTCGATATTCAGCGCGGCGAGCAAAAGCGGCTCGACCAGCCGCTCGTAGAGCGTGCCTTTGCAGGCGATGACCTCGCCCACCGACTTGCCGGCCGGCGCCCACAGAAGCTTCGCCAGCGGCAGATAGTCCAGCACGCCGGTTCCCGGCACCCGGCGCTTGCGATCGAACACCCAGAACGGGATCGGCCCGTCGTTGAAGCGCAAGGTCCAGCGCGCGCCGCTTGCGAGATCGGCAAAGGAAAATTCGGCGCTCGCCGGACCGATCAGCCGGTGCTCGGCGCCGATGCTGCGCAGGTATCCGAGCGCGGCATGATTGCCCGACAACAGCAGATGATTGCCGTTGTCGATGGTCATGCCGACGAACGCATCGTGATAGGAGCGGCAACGGCCGCCGGCAAAGGCGGTGGCTTCATGCACCACGACCGAGCGGCCCCGCGACGTGAGCTGCACCGCGGCGGAAAGGCCGCCGAGACCGGCGCCGATGATGTGAACTGTTCCGCTCATCACACGAGATTACGCAACACAATGAGGAGGAGTCTGGCTTTGGGAAGTTTGACCGGCGGGCGCGGCGGGGCAAAGCCGCGCGCGATCAGCATTTCGAGAATAATGTGATAGGCCTGCCCCATGATGCGCGGGGCGCGCACCGCGCGGCGCGGATTTTTCGCCATGATCGCTTGCGCGGCGCGAAACTCGCTTTCAGCAAGCGCGACGATCGGCGCACAGGCCTGGCCGATCGCCGGATGCGCCACCACCTCGCGCGGCTCGCTCGATGTGATCCCGGCAGCGTGCAGCGTGTCGCGCGGCAGATAAAGGCGCCCCAGGGAGGTGTCTTCGTCGAGGTCGCGCAGAATGTTGGTGAGTTGCAGCGCACGTCCGAGATGATGCGCGAGCGCGAGGCCCGCGTCGTGCTCCATGCCGAACACGCGCACCGAAAGCCGGCCGACCGCACAGGCAACGCGATCGCAATAAAGATCGAGGGTCGGTCCGTCGGGCGCCCGGATATCGGCGACGACATCCATTTCCATGCCGTCGATGATGGCGATGAAGTCCTCACGCTGAAGATCGAAGGAGCGCACGGCTTGCGCCAGGCCGGCAAGCTCCGCCGGCGGCGCGCCGCGATAGAGGGCGTCGATATCGGCCCGCCACTGCGCCAATTGCGCGCGGCGGCCGTCGCGCGGGCCCGGATCGTCGGCGATGTCGTCAACAGCGCGGCAGAAGGAATAAATCTCGAACATCGCCTCGCGCTGGGCGCGCGGCAGGATGCGCATGCCCCGGTAGAACGAGCTGCGGGAAGCGCGCTCGGCCGCGAGAGAGGGCTTGTTCACTCACGCACCCCGTGGCGTTTGCGTCGAGACGGCGGGCCGCCCGCCGAGCCGGCGGAACGTGCCGCCGACGACACCGGCCAAGGTCAGGCCGGCAATGGCGGGCTTCGACAAATGCACGCGGTCGCGCAAAGGATCGCGCTCCGTCAACAAGCGCGTGATCCGATGCGCCAGCGTGTTGATGACCGAGACTTCGAGCGCGAGCCGCCGGTCGTTGATCAGAAGCGGAAACACGTCACTTTCGGACAGAAGCTTTCCGGTGCGTTCGGCCAGGCTGTGCAATGCCGCCAATAGCGGCGGCGATGATTGCGGTTGGCGAAGCGCTTCCGCGCCGACGCCGTGCGCGGCGAGAAGATCGAGCGGAATATAGACCCGGTCGAGATTGCGGTAATCCTCCTTACAATCCTGGAGGTGATTGATGATCTGCAAGGCCGCGCACAACGCGTCGTTGGCCGGCCAGGTGCCGCGGCTCTCGCCATGCACGTCGAGCACGAAGCGGCCGACCGGCATCGCCGACAGCGAACAATAGCCGATCAGATCGTCCCAGTCGCGATAGCGGAGCTTGGTGACGTCGAGCCTGAAAGCCGCCAGCAGATCCTGCGCATGGCGCGGCGACAACGCGCGTTCGGCAAGCGCGGTGCGTAAACGCACGGCCGCCACATCTTCGCTGTTCTCGCCGGCAAGGCCGGCGCCGAGCCGGTCGAGAAGGTTTAGCTTCTCTTCCGGCTTGAGCGTCGCGTGATCGGCAATATCGTCGGCGGTGCGCACGAAATTGTAGAACGCCAGAATCACGCCGCGATGGCGCGGATGGATGAGAAAAGACGCGACCGGAAAGTTTTCGTCCCGGTGCCCCTTCCCGGAGCGCCAGCTTTTCGCGTCGGTCATGCTCGCATCGTTCATCGCGGTTCCGAAACGTTGCCGTTGGGCAGGTTGGCTTCCTGCAGGCTCGCGTCCTGCAGATTAGCTTGCGCCCGGCCCTTCCACATCCCGCCGCGCCCGCGGGCATGCTGATAGGCGGAATCGAGGGTGAACGCCATATAGGTCGCCGCAATCGCCGGCAACGCCAGCCCCCACAGCGGCGACACGCGATAGAAGCGCAGGATCGGCTGGAACGCCAACGCCATGAGCAGCCATGCAACCGCGCCGAGGATTTGCGCCAAGCCCGTGGCGAAGATCGCCAGCAGGACCGGAAAGAGATAGGTGATGGCCAAGCCCAGCACGGTTCCCGCCAGAATCAGCGGCGAGTATTGCAATTGCGCATAGGCGGTGCGCGAAACCATCTTGCGGATGTCCTCGACCGCCGGATAGGCGCGGACGCTGCGCACCCCCTCGGTCAGGCCGATCCAGATCGGGCCATGCGCTTTGAGCCGCTTGGCGAGCGCGCAATCGTCGATCAAGGCGTTGCGGATCGAGGCCATGCCGCCGGCCGCCCGCAAGGCTTCACGGTGAACCAGCATGCAGCCGCCGGCCGCCGCGGCGGTGCTGCGGCGCGGATCATTCGCCCAGGCGAAGGGATAGAGCATCTGGAAGAAGAAAATGAAGGCGGGAACGAACATCCTCTCCGCGAAGCTCTCGCAGCGGAGCTTCGCCATCAGCGAGGTCAGCACGGTGCCGCCGGAGCGCGCCCGTGCGACGAGCTTGCGCAGTTCGTCCGGCACGTAAACGATATCCGCATCGGTGAAGAGGATGTAGTCCGGCGGGCGCGTTGCCGCCCCGGCAGCCTCGACGCCCTGGCTTTGCGCCCATAGCTTCCCTGTCCACCCGCCGGGAAGCGAGCGCCCGGAGATAATGGCAAGGCGCTCAGCGGCGCCCGGGCCCAATGCCGCCGCCGCATCGCGCGCAACCTGCGCGGTGCCGTCGCGGCTCTGATCGTCGACCAGAATCACCTTGAACTCGCCCGGATAATCCTGACGCAGCAGCGAAGCGACCGTATCGCCGACACATTCGGCTTCGTCGCGCGCGGGGATCACGGCCGTGACCGACGGCCAGGGTCCCTGCCCCGCTGCGGTTCCAGCGTCGCGCTCCCGGCCGAGCCAAAACAGCCCCCGACCCAGCAGCAGATAGAGCCAGATCACCAGCACCATTGACGCTATGAGCCCGTTTGTCACAGATAGCCCTTGCAGTGGGGGATGCCTTTTACCGACGCCGAGGCCTTCGAGCCTCTGTCCCGGCCGGCTCTTTTATCGAGTATAGAGCCGGATAGACACATCCGGACGCCGGGTAGCGTGGCAATGTGAGCTTGGCAAGAACCTAATGAACGGGAAAATCAGCCCTTTTCTCAGCCGCCTGGAAGCGACGGCAAAGGATATCGACGGCCTGCTCGATCAGCTTCTGACGGGTTCGGCGGTTCCCGGCGAGTTGGCAAGGCCGGCTCGGCTGATCGAGGCCATTCGTTATTCGAGCCTTGGTGGCGGCAAGAGGTTCCGGCCATTTCTGGTAGTGGAATGCGCCGGCTTGTTCGAGGTTCCGCGCCAGCAGGCGCTCATGGCCGGCGCCGCGCTTGAATGCGTGCACTGCTACTCGCTGGTGCACGACGATCTGCCGGCCATGGACGACGACGACCTGCGGCGCGGCCAGCCGACCGCGCATAAAAAATTCGACGAGGCGACCGCCATCCTCGCCGGCGACGGCCTCTTGACCTTCGCCTTCGACATTCTTTCGCGCGCGCAGACGCACCCGGATCCGGCCGTCCGCGTCGAGCTTGTCAGCGCGCTGGCGCGCGCGTCGGGTATTGGCGGCATGGTCGGCGGCCAGATGCTCGATCTTGCCGCCGAGGGACGCTTCACCGGCGATGGCCCGCAGCGGCTTGGCGAGGAAGGCGTGCTCACCTTGCAGGCGATGAAGACCGGCGCGCTGTTGCGCTTTGCGTGCCTCGCCGGCGGCATGCTCGGATTGGCGACGCCGCAGCAGCGCAAGGCGCTGGAACGCTACGGCGCAGCGGTCGGCCAGGCCTTTCAGATCGCGGACGATCTCCTTGACGTCGAAGGCGACACCGCGCTCGTCGGCAAACAGACGGGCAAGGATGCCGAGGCCGGCAAGGCGACCATGGTCGACATTCTGGGCGCCGATGGAGCGAAGGCACGCTTGCGAGAACTCGTCACCGAGGCCGAGCGGGCGCTGGCGCCGTTCGGCAACAGCGCCGAGATTTTGATGGAAGGCGCGCGGTTCGTCGCCGACCGGCGCATGTAGAAGCGTCATAACGCGCCATCGCGCTGGCGATTCTTTTTGCACCGGTCTTAATTTTTTTGCACGCGCTTACCTCAAAAACATCGTAGGTTTTTTCACCTTGAATATATGAGCCGTCAGACGGCTCTTTCATTTCGAGCAAAGACGCTCGGAATAAACGGCAACGAAGCCCTTGGCCGCGTCTCGCGACGCCCAAGGGCTTTTTGCTGTTCGGGGGACTGCGTTCGAAAAGCCGGGTTTGAAAACTGCCTGCGAAAGCCGGTTCGATCGTTGCATTCTTTGTCAGCGAATATGCGCCGGAATATTCGACCGCCATCTCGGCATTCGTCGTGGCGGGCGTCGTTTACGGCGTGCTGCAAAGCGTTGCAGCGCCGAAAACGCAATACGCTGCGTAATCTTCGTTTGATAAATTGGGCGGCCGTCCAATCCAGCGGCCGCTGCCTTACCGTGTCAGTGGCTTCCCGTGTCAATAGCTTCCAGCCCGGAGAACTCTCATGCCGCAAGATTATGAAATTTACGATCTCGGCGATGTGCGTTTGCAGCGCGGCGCGACGCTGCGCGACTGCAAGCTTGCCTACAAAACCTTCGGCAAACTGAATGCGGCGAAGGACAATGCCATCGTCTACCCGACCTGGTATTCCGGCCAGCACTACGACAACGAATGGCTGGTCGGATCTGGCATGGCGCTCGACCCGGACAACTATTTCATCATCATCCCGAACATGCTGGGCAACGGTTTGTCGTCGTCGCCGAGCAACACGCCGGAGCCCTACAACGGCTCGCGCTTCCCGCAAGTGACCGCTTGCGACAACGTGCGGGTCCAGCAGCGGCTGGTGACCGAAAAGTTCGGCATCAAAAGGCTTCTGCTCGTCACCGGGTGGTCGATGGGCGCGCTGCAGACATTCCACTGGGGCGCGCTCTATCCGGACATGGTGGAGCGCATCGCGCCCTTCTGCGGTTCGGCCAAATGCTCGCGGCACAATTTCGTGTTCCTCGAAGGCGTGAAGGCGGCGCTCACCGCCGACGCCGCCTTCGCCGACGGCTGGTACAAAGAGAAGCCGGCAAAAGGTTTGCGGGCGATGGCCCGCGTCTATGCCGGCTGGGGATTTTCGCAGGCCTTCTATCGCGAGCGGCTTGACCTCGAGCGCCTGGGCTATTCCTCGCTCGAGGATTTTTTGGTCGCCTTCTGGGAAGGTTTCTTCCTGCCGAAGGACGCCAACAATCTCCTCACCATGTTGTGGACCTGGCAAAACGGCGACATCAGCGACAACGAGATCTACAACGGCGATTTCAAGAAGGCGTTGGGAGCCATCAAGGCCAAAGCCTATGTGATGCCCAGCCAGACCGACCTTTACTTTCCGCCGGAAGACAGCCAATTCGAAGTCGCCAACATGCCGAACGCAAAATTCTTGCCCGTACCGTCAATCTGGGGCCATTTCGCCGGCGGCCCGGGAACCAATCCGGACGACGTAAAATTCCTCGACAACGCGCTCAAGGAGCTGTTGCGCTCATAGGGTGAGCGCCTGCCGGGGAGCGCAAATTTCGCTGGGGTACGGGCACGTGCCCTTCCGAATGCAACCCCGGCTTGAGCGATTTTCTGCCGGCCGGGCGCCCGCAGCAAATTAGACGGGCGCAAGGTCTGTTCAGATGACGTGATCTGTGTCACAGCGATGGTGAACCGGACCGCTCAACATTGCGGCCAAGTCAAGCCCTTCGCCTTCACGCTGGCTGGGCGCAATTGAACTTGGCGCCGGCGGGCCCTATCTGGTCAGGATTGCGCAATCGCGCGACAGCCACTACCCCATCCACCGACGACATGCTCATGATCCCAAGACTGCGACTGACCCTTAGCGCGGCTGCCATTCCTGCCGTTGCGGCAGCGCTATTAGCGCCGGTTGGCTTTGAGACGACGCCGGCCCGTGCGCAGGGCCTGCTGGGCGCGGCAGACACGGTTTCTCGCCCCCAATTGGTCACCCAAATCCGGGCGAAGCGGGGAAACCCGGCAAAGGCCCAAACTCCCGAGGCGCCGGCGCCGAAATCCTCGGAACCGCCGCCCCGAATCACCTACACCGCCGCGGAAGCCGTGCATGCGGTCATTCCGGGAATGCCGGACGCGCGCTTCTGGGGCGATTCGCCGAGCGACTTCAAAGCGGCCTTGCCGACGGAACCTGGACCCTGGCTCATTCTCTCCAGCGGCGGCGCCGACGGCGCCTTTGGCGCTGGTTTGCTTAACGGCCTGACTGCGGGCGGCAGGCGCCCCGATTATGCGGTGGTCACCGGCGTCAGTACCGGTGCGCTGATGGCGCCATTTGCGTTCGCCGGAAAACAATACGACGAAGCCCTGCGCAAGTGTTACACGGAAGTCACAGCCGCTGACGTGTTTGAAGCCGGAAGCAGCACCGCCGAGAGCTTCGTCAATTCCTGGCCGCTGCGCGACTTCATCGACAAACAGATCACGCCCGAACTCGTGGCCGACATTGCCGCCGCTCACCGGAGTGGACGGCGGCTTTTTGTGGTCACAAGCGACCTCGACTCCCAGCGGTCCGTCGTCTGGAATATGGGCGCGATTGCCGCGCATGGCGGCGGTGAGGCGGCAAAACTGTTCCGCAAAGTGCTGCTGGCGTCGGCGTCCATTCCCGGCGGCTTTCCGCCGGTGCTGATCGATGTGGAAGCCGACGGCAAGCGCTTCCAGGAAATGCACGTGGACGGCGGTCTGGGCGGACAACTTTTTGTCGCGCCGCCGTCACTGATGGCCAGTACGAGCGATTATCGGCTGCCGGCCACGCAACTTTACATCGTGGTGAATACCGGCCTGCAGCGAGAATTCAAAGTCGTCGACCGTTTTGCGCCGACGATCCTGACCCAGTCGATCGGCATGGCCGTTCCCGTCGACACCAGTCTCATGATCGATCGCGCCTTCATCGTAGCGAAGCGCAGCGGCGTCCCGTTCAACGTCGCGACCATCCCGGCGAGCTTCGACGAGCCGAGCAAAGGGCCTTTCGACCCGAACTATATGAAAGCGCTGTTTCAGGTCGGCTTCGATCAGGGCAGCGGTTCGACTGCCTTCGCCGCAAGACCGCCACCGCCACCCAGCGGACCTACGCCTCAACCCAGTCACATTCAGAAAACCGGAGCAAACTAATGCGAAATTTCTTGCGTTCGATTTTTGCGACTGCCGTTGTTGCACTACTTGCCATGAGCGGCGCGCTTCCGACCGACGCATTCGCCGCGTCGAGGGCGCATGCCGGCAATTTCGACGGCAGCTGGAGCGTGGTCATCAACACGGTGCGCGGCGATTGCGGCAGCGGGCTGCGGTATGGTGTGCGCATCGTCGGCGGCCGCGTGGTCGGTGAAAACGGCGGCTATGCGGTCGCCGGCGCGGTGGCGCCGAGCGGAGCGATCCGCGTGGTGGTCGCCGAAGGCGGGCGTTCGGCGAGCGGCACCGGACGGCTTGCCGGTAACTCAGGCGGCGGCGTGTGGCGCACCTCGAGCGGCGAATGTTACGGCAACTGGGCGGCTGCGCGTCACGCCGGCTGGTGAACTGAAGCGTAACGCTTCAGGCGACGATCATCCTGACTTGCGCGCGGCGGTGTTCGCGTTCCACCATGGGCACACGTCGCGCGCCCGCAGGTAATTGCCTTCCATCACGTTGAGCGGCACGCGCCCGCCGGCTTCGGCGGCGGCGATGCGCATGGCGCGCGCCTCCTCGCGCTTTTCCGGCGACAGCCACATCCGGTCGTGGCCCCATAAACTTGGGCCGTCTACCCGCTCCTGCGGCGTCCAGCTGTCCGGATCGATGCTGCGGCCGCCCCAGCCGTATTCGACCATGAATTTCGACGGCGAGATGGAATAGAACGACGTGATCTCATCGTTCGCATGCCGGCCGAACGTGGCGCCGATGCTCGCCGGATCGCGCAGCGCCAGATCGTAGGCCTGTCCTACATCGTCGAGGTAGCAGAGCTCGACCATCAGATGGTGGACGCCGTCGGTCCCGGTATCGACAAAGGCGAGGCTGTGGTGGCGCGGATTGAGATGAAAGAAATAGGCCTTGAACGGCCGCTGAATGTAGTCGCTCAGGCGGAAGCCGAGAATGTCGGTGTAGAATGGCATGACCCGATCAAGCCGGGCGGTGGTCAGCACCGCATGCCCCATGCCCAGCGGCCCGGTGCGGAAACCAGAGATCGAGCGGCCCGGCTTGAATGGCTCGCTGGCGAGCTCGGCGCCGTGGAAGGCTTCGAGCCGGTTGCCGGCCGGATCGCTGAAGACGATCAGATCTTGAACGCGCCGCTCGTCGGCGAGCGCGGCTGAGCCGCGCGCAATCGCTACTCCCGACTTTTCCAGATGCGCCGCCAGCGCATCGAGCGCCGCCGCATCGGCGACTTCCCAGCCATAGAAGCCGACACCGTCGCCCGCGTCGGCATTGACGACAAGACGCTGCTTGCGATCGTCCATGCGGAAGGCGCGCGTGCCGCGGCTGCTGTCGACAAGCTGCATGCCGAGAAAGCGCGTGGCATAGGTCGCCCATTGATCGACGTCGCCGGTGCGGACGCCGACATAGCCGAGCGACTGAAGCCGCATCGCCTTTTCCTCCACTGTCGTACGTTATCAGATCGCCGCGAACCGGCAAAATTTGCATCTCAAGGCCGGCGCTAGAGCACATCCCGATTCAACCGAATCGGGGTGTGCTCTGGATTCTTGTTCCGTCGCATGTCCTTTTCGGAAAACCGGCTTCCACTTTTCCGGGACATGCTCTAGGCCGTATAAGTAGCGCTGTCGCCGCCGGTCACGTCGAAGGTAGCACCGCTGACCATATAGGCCTCGTCCGAGGCGAGGAACACCACCGCCGGCGCAATCGCTTCCGGCTCGATCCAGGGAACGCCGAGCGGCGTCTTGGCGATCAGCCTTTTCTTAGCTTCGGCTTCCAGGGCGGCTGTCGGCGCTTTGGATTGCAGGTCGTCGACGGCTTGTTCGTAGCGCTGCCGATGCCGGGTGAGCGGCGTATCGATAAGGCCGGGAATGACGGCATTGACGGTGATCTTGTGCTCGCCCAGTTCCAGCGCCGCCGATTTCATCAGGCCGATGATGCCCCATTTGGAAGCGGAATAGGCGGCGCCATATTTGGTGCCGTGCCGCCCCTGCGTCGACGAGGTGACGATGATGCGGCCGCCGCCATTCTCGACCAGATGCGGCGCGATGGCGCGAATGGCATTGCAGGTGCCGGTGAGGTTGACGTCGATCTGATCGTGCCAGTCGGCATCTTCCATTTCCAGGATCGGCTTGAAGGACTGAATGCCGGCATTGGCGAAGAGAATATCAAGCCGGCCGAAGGTGGAGCGAGCCCTTGCGGCCGCCGCCCGCAATGCGGGGAGATCGCGCTGATCGAGCTTCGCTTCGCACCAGCGCGCGCCCGCCGCTTCGACCAGGCGGCCGGTTTCGGAAAGCTCATCCGGCGTCGCCGGCGCGACCTCGAGCGTCGCGCTGACCGGTCCGGCAACGTCGATGCCCATGACATCGGCGCCTTCGCGGGCGAAGGCGACAGCGACGGCGCGGCCGATGCCGCGCGCAGCGCCGGTGATAATGGCCGCCTTGCCCGCAAGCCGGCCTCCACCGGCGGTCCGTCGCGGCGTTGCTGTTGCCTCGGTCATGCCGTGTCTCTCCGTTCCTTAAATGGCGGCCAGCAGGGCGGTACGGTCGCGCCAGCGCCACGCGATCCGAGCGGACGAAACCCGCGCGGAAGCGGGCCGGCTTTGGTCACGCCTGCAGCGCACGCGTCGTGTCGTCGAACAATTCCTCGACCGAATAGCGGCGCGGCGTGAGCTTCATCTCGAAGGCGTAAGCGCTCATCAGCTCGAGCGACGGTCTCACCGCATCGAACCCGAACGGCATGAGGTCGATCGCGCCCGATTTCGGCAGGCCGGCGGCTTTTTTGCTCGCGAGCAGCATGCGGTAGACTTCGCGCACGACTTCCGGTTTCGACTTCGCCAGGCTTTCCTTGAGCACCACCATGTGATTGACCGGCACGGCGCCATTCTTTTTGTACCATTCCTTGGCCGCCGCCTCCGGATCGGGAATGACGCTCTTGAGCTGCGGCTCGCTCGGCATGGCGCCGCCGAAAATCGCGGCGTCGAGTTCACCGTCGAGCAGCATCTTGGTGATGTCCTTGCCGGCAGCGGCGCGCTCGACGCCGGGCGGATCGCGGTATTCGGCAACGTGGGCGTCTTCGAAGGTGACCCAATTCACCTTGCTGAGATCGAGCCCATAATCCTTCCACAAGATGCCGCGGATCCAGACGCCGGTGGTCTGCGAGAAAGCGCGCACGCCGACGCGCTTGCCCGGCAGATCTTGCGGCCGCAGCGTTCCGCGCTCGGCATTGCACAGCATGGTTCCATGCTGAAAGCGCCCCATCATGGTCGCTGGCATGAGTACAAGCGGCTTGTCGTAAGCCTTGGCCTGGAGATAGGTGACGATCGCCATCTCGCTGATGTCGAATTTCTGCTCGCGCGCCATCGGCATGAAGGCACGATTGACCGGATTGATTTCGGTGAATTCGAACGCCACCCGGTCGGATGTGATCTCCCCCTGTTTGAGCGCCTTGGTATGCGGGTAGGTCCCAAAGCAGACATTCAAAGTTTCGATTTTTTCGGCAGTCGTCGCGCTCATTCCCTCACCTCGCCCATCCGGGCCGTGAGTCTATGATCCGGCGGCGCGCGACGCGAGCCTTTTCGCTGGCGCGGGATTGGGCGACCAGGCGGCCGGCGAGGGTTGCGCGTGTCAGGCGCGCTTGGCCCGCGGCCGGCCGCCGCCGAGCCGCGCCTTGGGCGCGCACAAGGCTTCGCTGCGGGCGACCGCGACGACGTTCGGCGCCGCGAGAAACAGCCCCTGAAGCATCTGCCGCTCGATCGGCTTCTGCAGGATCCGCACATGGCTGAAGCGGTCCTCGATAGTGTCGGCCTCGTATCCGGTGACGAAGACGAACGGTACGCCGCGGGCGGCGACAATGTCGGCGACCGGATAGGCCATCCCGTCGCCGAGATTGATATCGAGGATGGCGGCGTCGTAGTCGATCTCCTTGGCCGCTTGCAGCGCGTCGGCGGCGCGCGAGATCGGCCCGATGACCGAATGCCCGGACTCGGTCAGGCATTCCTGGATCATCATCGCGACGAGCGCTTCGTCCTCCACCAGCAGCACCCGGCGTCCCGACAGCGCGTCCGAGGGATTGGCGCGGTTACTTGCCGCCCGCGCTTCGCGCAGGCCGGCGCTATCGCGCAGCGGAATCGCCAATTTGCATTGCATGCCTTGCGGGGACCAATCGAACGCCGCCTTGCCGTTGAGCTGATTTTCGATGCTGGTGCGGATCACCTTCAGGCCGAAGCTTCGCGCCGAAGGCGCCGCCACGCCCGGCCCGCCGGTTTCGATCCATTGCAGGACGAGAAAATCCGGCCGCAACTGCCAGCTCAGGCTGACCTTGCCGAGCACGGACGACAACGCGCCATGCTTGGCGGCATTGGTGGCGAGTTCATGCAGCGCCAGCGCCAGACCCTGCGCCATATGCGGCGGCAGCGAGACATTCGGCCCGACGACCTTGACCTTGTCGATTTCACCCGCCCGGTAGGGGGCCAATTCCTCCGCCACCAGAGCACCCAGGTCGGCGCTGTGCCAGCGCGCATCCGACAAGAGCGCATGCGCGCGCGCCAGCGCCTTGATGCGACCCTCGACCGCGGCGACGTAGCCTTCGACGCTGTTGGCCCGAGTCAACCGCACGATCGACTGCACTACCGCAAGCGCGTTGCGGGCGCGGTGATCAACCTCGCGCGCCAAAAGGTCCTGACGTTGTTCCGCTTCTTTGCGCTCGGTGACATCGATGGTCACGCCGCTGATGCGCACCAGCCTGTTGGCGGCGTCGAAGCTCGCAGCCGCCGTGCCGGTGCACCAGCGCACGTTGCCGCCCGGCTGCACGACACGAAAATCGGTCTGCACCGTGCGTTCACCCCGCGCCATGCGTCGGCCGCTTTCCTGCAGCCGGTCCCAGTCCTCGGGGTGGATCATGGCGCGGATGCTATCGACGGTAACCTGGAAGCGTCCGCGCTCGACGCCGAAAATGTGGTGCTGGCCTTCGTCCCATTGGCACTCGCGCGTCACCGGATCGTAATCCCACGACCCCATCTGACCGGCGGCGAGCGCCAGGCTGCGGCCCTGCTCGCTCTGCACGAGCCGCGCGTTCGAGGCTTCGAGCTCGGCGGTGCGCTCGCTCACGCGCCGCTCCAGCTCGGCATTGAGCCGCTCAAGCTGCCGGGTCTTGCGATACAGCTCGGCAAATATCTTGACCTTGGCCCGCAACACCGCCGGCACCACCGGGACCGGCACATAATCGACAGCGCCCATCTCGTAGCCGCGCACGCGATCGACATCGTCCACCTGCACGGCAGAGATGAAGATGATCGCGGTGCGCTGAAAGCGCGGATGTTCGCGGATCATGGCCGCGAGCTGAAAGCCGTCGAGCTCCGGCATGCATACGTCGATCAGCACGACCGCGGCTTCGTTCTTGAGCAGAAATTCCAGCGCCTCGCGGGCCGAGCTCGTCTTGATGAGATTTTCGCCGAGACTGCGTAGAATCTCCTCGTTGGCGAGCAGCTTCGCGGGCTGATCGTCGACCAGGAGAACGTTGACCTTCTCGCTCACTCCCCGAACTTCTTGCATGGCAAGACCTAGCGATGCAGCCACATGCGCAATGCGGACAGGAGCTGTTCGGTGTTCACCGGTTTGGCGAGATAATCGGAAGCGCCGGCCTCGAGACACTTCTCGCGGTCGCCCTTCATGGCCTTTGCCGTCAGAGCAATGATCGGCAACCGGCGATAAGCCGAATTGCCGCGGATGGTTTCGATAGTCCGATAACCGTCCATTTCCGGCATCATGATGTCCATGAGCACGATGGCCAGTTCCGGCGTCTGGTCGATCAGCTCGATCGCCTCGCGCCCGGTGGTCGCGGTCAAGACGTGCATGCCGCGGCGCTCGAGTGCGCTCGACAGCGCGAAGATGTTACGCGCATCGTCGTCGACCAGGAGCGCGGTGCGGCCGACCAAATCCTCGTCCGAGCTGTTGAGCCGCTCGAGCATGCGCTGCTTCTCGGCCGGCAGATCGCTGAACACGCGGTGCAGGAAGAGCGCGGTCTCGTCAAGCAAGCGTTCCGGCGATTCGACACCCTTGACGACGATACTGCGCGCCATGGTGTGCAACTGCGCATCCTCATTGGCGGACAATTCACGCCCGGTGAACACCACGACCGGCACATCGGCCAGCGCTTCTTCGCTGCGCATGCTTTCGAGAACTTCAAAGCCCGACATGTCGGGAAGGCGCAGATCGAGCACCACGCAATCGCAGGCGTCCTGGCGCAGGATATCGAGCGCCTCCTGGCCGGTTTCGGCATTGACAATCTCGATGTCGTCGTGGCCGAGCAGTTCGCGGATGCTCATCTGCTCGGCCTTGTTGTCCTCGACCACCAACAGCCGGCGCCGGCGCGGCTGCGAGAAATCCTTGATCTTGCTCAGCGCCTCGGAAATGCCCTCGCGCGTTGTCGGCTTGGTGACGAAGGAGAAGGCGCCGCGCGCCAGCCCGTGCTGACGGTCCTCGTCGAGGGTGACGATCTGCACCGGGATATGGCGCGTCAGAGGATTCTGTTTGAGCTGGCTCAGCACGTTCCAGCCCAGCATGTCGGGCAGGAAGACATCGAGCGACACCGCCGTCGGCTGATATTGCTTGGCAAGGTCGAGCGCATCGTCGCCGCGCATCGCCAGCAGGACTTTAAACCCTTTGTCGCGGGCAAGGTCGATAAGGATGCGCGCATAATGCGGATCGTCCTCGACAATGAGCAGGATGCCATCGCCGGGTTGAATATCGAGCCGATCGTCCGGGATCTGCTCGACGCTGCGTTCGATCGGTACCTGCGGCGCCGGCATGACGCTCGGCGCGGCCAAGCGCGGCACCGCGGTGGTGCCCATGTATTTGATCGGCAGGTAGAGCGTGAAGCTCGAGCCGCTGTCCGGCGCACTGCGCAAGTGAATCTCGCCGCCCAGCAAGGTCGCAAGCTCGCGGCTGATGGCAAGCCCGAGGCCGGTGCCGCCGTATTTGCGGCTGGTCGAGGCGTCGGCCTGCTGAAACGCCTCGAAGATGATCTTCTGCTTTTCAAGCGGGATGCCGATGCCGGTGTCGGAAACCTCGAAAGCCACTACTTGCGAGGCCTGGCCCAGGATCGGGTGGTTTGCGGTCCAGCCGCCCACCGCCGCGGACACATTGAGGCGCACGCCGCCTTGGGCGGTGAACTTGAACGCATTCGAGAGCAGGTTTTTCAGCACCTGCTGCAGCCGCTTGGAATCCGTGGTGACGGTGCGCCCGAGATTGAGGTCGAGGTGGACATCGAATGACAATTGCCGCGTCTCGGCCTCGTGGCGGAACGGCCGCGCCACCATCTCGAGCAGATTGGAGAAGAATATCTCTTCCGCGTCGACCGTCACCGTGCCGGATTCGATCTTCGACAGGTCGAGAATGTCGCTGATCAGGTTGAGCAGGTCGGTGCCGGCGCCGTGAATGGTTCTGGCGAACTCCACCTGCTTGGCCGTCAAATTGCCTTCCGGATTGTCGGTGAGCTGCTGGCCGAGAATGAGGATCGAGTTGAGCGGCGTGCGCAGCTCGTGCGACATATTGGCCAGGAATTCCGATTTGTATTTCGAGGTGAGCGCAAGCTCGGTGGCTTTTTCTTCCAGCGCCCGGCGCGCCTGCTCGATTTCCTGATTCTTGCGCTCGACTTCGACGTTGCGCTCGGCGAGCTGCTGCG
>Ga0187781_10000481_pt1 | contig 28380 bp, 21 predicted proteins | sample 0715_SJ02_MP02_2_FD_132447 | JGI IMG/M metagenome (GOLD analysis project Ga0187781, IMG submission 132447) | Tropical peat soil microbial communities from peatlands in Department of Meta, Colombia - 0715_SJ02_MP02_20_MG | ecosystem: Environmental > Terrestrial > Soil > Wetlands > Peat | place... | reverse complement strand
TTCGATTTTGTGCATTTTTTTCTTGCGTGCGCGCGCAGACGCTGTATTCTTCAAAAAGTGCGCTTGCTCAGCAGCAAGAGACAGCGGGCCGCACTTTAGGAGGACGAGAGAAAAAAATTGAGCACCGTATCGCTCCCCGCTGGAGTTTCCTCCCAAGTATTTCCCACAACAAAAAAGGCAGTCGCGAAGCTGACTCTCTGGCCGCTTGTCGCCGCCACGTTCTTCATGGTGTCCGGGGGCACCTACGGAACCGAATCGATCATCGCCGGCGCGGGATATGGCCGCGGAATTTTGGTGTTACTGTTCCTCCCTGTGCTTTGGTGCCTGCCGACGGCGTTCATGATCGGTGAGCTTTCGAGCGCGCTGCCGGCAGAAGGCGGGTATTACGCCTGGGTGCGCCGCGGCCTCGGTAATTTCTGGGGATTCCAGGAAGCCTGGCTTTCGCTCGCCGCGAGCATCTTCGACATGGCAATTTACCCGACACTGTTTGTGATCTACCTGAAACAGATGGTGCCGTGGTTCGCGGAAGGCTACCACGGATTGCTGGCCGCGCTCTTCGTCGTTGTCACCTGTGTTTTTCTCAATCTGGCCGGTATCCGCGTCGTCGGCCTGACTTCCGTGTGGCTGTTCTTCCTGCTGTCCTTGCCCTTCGCAATTATCGTGCTGTTGTCTCCGATAAAGGCGGGGGCCTATTCAGATGCCCACGCCGCTGGCGCGGGAGCTTCCGTCTCCTTGCTCGGTGCCGTGCTGGTGGCTATGTGGAACTACATGGGCTGGGATAATGCATCCACGATCGCGCAGGAAGTGGAACGACCACGGCGGACGTATCCTCGGGCCATGATTGCAGCGGTGATTCTGGTGTCGCTGACCTACATTCTGCCTTTCGTCGCCGTGTACTTTACGGGACTTCCGGCGTCTGCCTTCAACGAAGAAGGTTCCTGGGCCACGATTGCGAGTACGCTGGGCGGCTCCATTGGCGGTGTTCAGTGGCTGCGCTTCATGGTGACGCTCGGAGGCATGATGAGCGCCTTCGGCATGTTCAACGCGCTGGTGTTGAGTTACTCGCGACTGCCTTTGGCTATGGCGCGCGATGGCATGTTGCCCAAAGTGTTCAGCAAAGTGACCAAGCAGAACGGCACCCCATGGGTTTCCATCATCGTGTGTGCCTCGTGTTGGGTTCCCTGCCTCGTGCTCGGTTTCCAAAGGCTGGTAACACTGGACATTACGTTGTATGGAGCGTCGCTCATGCTGGAGTTCGTGACCCTGGTCGCGCTGCGCGTCCGCGAACCGGAACTTCGGCGCGACTTCCGCGTGCCGGGCGGAATGGCTGGCGCCGCTACCTGCGGCCTATTTCCGCTGGCGCTGCTCATTCTAGCGATGGTGGAAAGCGACCATGAGTCCTTGCTCGGGATGAATGCGCTCGTGTTCGGGGTGATGATTATCCTGTTGGGTTTCGCGATCTATTTCGCGACGGGCAAGTTGCGGATGCAGTATGCGTCACGGGCCGAGATGCGGGCCAGCGAAGCGGATTAAGAGCTAAGACCGGCCCGTCTCAGAAGGCAGCCGCAATACAACGCTTGTCAGCGCCCACTTACGCGCACAGTTTTGACCTGCCATTCCGAACGAAGTCTGCGGAGTGAGAAATCTCTCTTTTTCTCGGGATTTGGATCGAAGAAAGAACCTCCGTTTGCCCGGAATGACGACGAGGCGTTTTTCCGGTGAGATGTGAGGGCCTGGCCGCAGACGTCTCTTTTTCGAGGCATGTGGAGAGGAGACACAGTTTCGAAAGCGCGAGATTTGGTATTCTGCTGTCTGTGAAAGACTCCCGAGGACAAGGCAGATTGTGTAGTTCGGCCCTGATGGGTCCGGCCCTTGCTTTTGTCGCTCTTCTATATTGTGCAAAGGCAATCTCACAGGTGCCCACGAACCCACCAAACAGCGCTCAAGCTCCTGTCACTGCGCCCGCAACTTCTGGACAGACTACCGGTGTTGCTCCTGCCGCTCCCACCCCCGTTCGCCCAGCGCCGAGTGTTGGATTGAACATTGTTGTGCTCGATCCGGCGCATGGCGGCATCGATCTTGGCGCGCGCGGAACGGAAGGCATCCACGAAAGCGACGTCGTGCAGCAATTTGCCGCGCAAGTTCGCCGGGCACTGGAAGGGCTCGGATTTCAGGTGATTCAAACACGCGACGGGAATGAGAACCCGTCGTTCGACGACCGCTCGGCGCGGGCCAACGCGCAACGCGGGGCCATCTTCATCACCTTGCACATTGCTTCCACGGGACTGGCCGGCACCGTGCGCACCTATGTCCTGCCCGAGACGGTATCTGTGCGAGATCCTTCCGGGCTGATTCCGTGGGATCAGGCGCAGGCGCCGTTTGTGCCGCTTAGCCGGAAGCTGGGTGATCTGGTGCAAACGGAGTTTGCCAAGCGATTCAAGGGATCGCCGGATACGGCGCAGACGGCGCCGGTGCGGCAACTCCGCACCACGGCCGCTCCGGCGATTGCCGTCGAGATTTCCAGCGTATCTGTGGAGGAGCGCGCAGACCTGGATCGCATGATTCCGGGGGTAGCGGAGGCGATCGCGCACGGCGTGGCGGCTTTCCGTCCTTCTTACGTGGTGCCGGCCATGCCTGGAACGCCGTTGGCGGCGCAACCATGAGTGCAAAGTGGCGCGTCTGGTTGGGAGGAATCCTGCTGGCGGCAGTGATTGGCGCGGCGCTGTACTTCCCTGCCTTGCGCCGACAGGTCGAGAAGGCTAGAAATTTGACCGAGAAGACGGCGGAGCAGGCACGGCGCGAACTGCTGCCGCCGGTCCCTGTGAACAGCGGGGAGCCGCGGGTGAAAGCCAAGATGTTCTGGGGATCCGCGGCAAACGATGGGACTTTGATGCCGGTCACGGTAGAACTTCCGCTTTCAAGCGACCCGACTTTGCGCGCGAAAGAGATTCTGAACACGCTTCTGGCGGGGCCGGTGGATCCGGAGGCACGGACGTTACCTCCCGATGCGGCGCTTCTCGGATTTTACATTTTGCCGGACGGTACCGCCGTGGCGGATTTTTCGGAGACCCTGGCGAGTTCGATTCCTTCAGGGATTCAGAGCGAGCAACTGGCGGTCGATTCCATCATTCGAACCTTGCAGGCAAACGTGCCCAAGGTGGAGCGGCTGAAAATCCTGATTCACGGGCAGGAAGTCGACACGCTCGCTGGGCATGTCGATCTGACGCAAACCTTCCAGGTAAATAGGCTGGGGTCCGAGCCTACGCGTCCCGGGGTATCGGACGTGCTCACCGCTCCAATCAAAAAGGCCATTGAGAAGGTGAAAGGCGCTACAAAGCGGCAGTAGGCAGCTAGTGATCAAGGGAAAAAGGCCACAGGGCTCGCAAAATGCGCTCACTCTGCGCTGCAGGGTCGGAGCAAATCCTCGGGAGGACACTTGAGAAGCGATGGTCGAAGCCGGGACCAGATCCGGCAGTTGAAGATCACGCCCGATTTCATTTCGCAGGCGGAAGGTAGTGTGCTGATCGAACTTGGCAAGACGCGCGTGATTTGCACCGCCACAGTGGAAGACGGTGTGCCCTCATTCTTGAAAGGATCAGGCAAGGGCTGGGTGACCAGCGAATACGGTATGCTGCCACGCGCCACGGAGGAGCGCACGCCGCGAGAGGCGTCTCGCGGGAAGCAGTCGGGCCGCACAGTGGAAATCCAACGGCTGATCGGCCGGTCGCTGCGCGCAGTGACCGATCAGGAAGCACTTGGTGAAAGAACCGTGTTCCTCGATTGCGACGTCATCGAAGCAGACGGGGGAACACGGACCGCGTCGATCACCGGCGCGTTTGTGGCTTTGGCGCTGGCCATGGAACGTCTGGCAGCGGCAGGAATCTTGCGGACTTCGCCGCTGATCGATACGGTGGCGGCAACGAGCGTAGGTATTGTAGACGATGTTTCGCTGCTCGACCTCTCCTACGAGGAAGACTCGCGCGCGGAAGTAGACATGAATGTGGTTATGACCGGCAGCGGCGATTTCGTTGAGATTCAAGCGACCGCGGAGGGGCGGCCCTTCACGGGCGGAGAGATGCAGGACCTGCTGGCTTTGGCCGCGGCGGGGATTCGACGGTTAAACGAGGAACAGCGTATCGTGCTGCCGGCAAAGTTCTTGGGCGGACGTTAAGTGGTAAGTCTTAAGTTCTTAGTATGAGTTTTGGGTTCTTACGCTTCAGACATTCGCATTTATGGGGCGCCGTTTGCTCGCGAGCAGGGCTCGTGCAGGGGGAAGGATGTCTGCACACGTGACTTTTCATGGGAGAAACAGGTTTGGATAAGGCCAAGAAGTTGGTGCTGGCGTCTGGAAATCGGGGGAAGCTGAAGGAGTATCAGGTACTGGCGGCTGGCCACGCACTGGAATTGCAACTACTCGAGGGATTTTCGTCGCTGCCGGAATTTCCTGAGGATGCGCCGACATTTGCCGAAAATGCGGCGGGCAAAGCGCTCTATTATTCGAAACATTCGCAGCAGATGGTGTTTGCCGATGATTCGGGGTTGGTGGTTCCCTCGCTTGGTGGAGCACCGGGAGTGCTGTCGGCGCGGTACGCGGGGCCGGGGGCGAGCAGCGAACAGCGGAACGCAAAATTGCTCAAAGAATTGCAAGGGAAGCAGGGTGAGGAGCGGATAGCGTTTTTCGTGTGCGTGATCGCGTTGGCGCTGCGAGGACTGTGTCTGGCTGTGGTTTCCGGCAAAGTGGATGGTGAAATTCTGGAGCGGCCGCGCGGAGTTGGAGGGTTCGGGTATGATCCCGTGTTTTACTTTCCGTCGATGGGGAAGGCGTTTGCGGAATTGGATGCGGAGGAGAAGAATCAGCATAGCCATAGAGGCAGGGCCTTTCGTCGGTTGATGGAATTGCTGGAGTAAATGGATTCGACCACAGAGAAGAGGAAGAGATGGCAACGAAGAAGAAACCGAAGACCGAGAAAAAGAAACCGGTAAAGAAGGCTGCTACCCCCAAGCTGACTGCGAGGAAGGGCGCCAGGGGAAAGATCTTTGCTATTGGCACGCAGAAGGCCGCGGGAACCGATCCGAAGCGCGTGGCGGCGATTCTGGAGAAATTGGATGAGGCGTATCCGGATGCCTCGTGTGAACTGAAGCACGAGAATGCGTTTCAACTGCTCATTTCCACGATTCTCTCCGCTCAGTGCACGGATGTGCGCGTGAACCAGGTGACGCAGGAGCTTTATAAGAAATATACGAAGCCGGAGGATTTTGCCTACGCGAATCCTGCCGAACTGGAGAAAGAGATTCGGCCGACGGGATTCTTCCGAAACAAGACGAAATCGATTATCGGTGCAAGCAAGGGAATCATCGAGAAATTCGGTGGACGGGTGCCGCGCACGATGGAGGAGATCCTGACGCTGCCGGGCGTGGCGCGCAAAACGGCAAACGTGGTCCTCGGCACGGCGTACGGCATTGCCAGCGGGATTGTGGTGGATACGCATGTGCAGCGCTTGTCAAACAGGCTGGACCTGACGCAGAACGAGGACCCGAAGAAGATCGAGCAGGAGCTGATGGCCATCATCCCCAAAGAGAAGTGGATCATTTTCTCTCACCAACTCATCTGGCATGGCCGGCGCGTTTGCTATGCGCGCAAACCGAATTGCGCCGAGTGCAATCTTGAGAATCTTTGTTATTCCAGGGACAAGACTGTTTGACCGGTTTTCAGTTGAGAGTATCTGGTGATCAGCAAGAGGCGATGGATTTCGGTGTAATAGATTCTGGCCACCCATCGCTTCCAGTCGCAAGATTGTTGCATCTTTGACTTGAATTTGAAGTTATGGGATAAGTGGGCGTAATGGCGGATGCGAGGCATACTCGATTCGCTCCCTCCCTAGAAACACTGATTGCTGGGTTCACGCTTGTTGCAATATTTTTGCATGTTGTGCTGAAGTATTTTCTGAACTTCCCTCCCCTTCGTGCCAACCTGCCTCTCTTTGCCGCCCTGGTTCTCGGCGGCATACCAATGACTTGGGAGTTGCTGAAGAAACTCTGGAATCGGGAATTCGGCTCTGATCTGCTTGCCGGGGTCTCCATCCTCACAGCCATTGTGTTGCGGGAGTATCTAGTGGCCGCCATCGTCGTGCTCATGCTTTCGGGCGGCGAGGCGCTGGAGGAGTTTGCGACGGCACGGGCGTCATCTGTGCTCGACGCGCTCGCGCGGCGCATGCCGAGCGTTGCGCATCGCAAACAAGGCGGCAGACTAATCGACGTAAAACTCGGCGATATCCGCATCGGCGACGAGCTTGCCGTGTTGCCGCACGAGATCTGCCCCGTGGACGGCACAGTCCTCGAAGGCCACGGCATTATGGACGAGGCGTACCTGACCGGCGAGCCCTACGAGATTTCGAAGACGCCGGGCTCGACGGTGATTTCCGGCGCGGTCAATGGCGAGGCGCTACTGGTGATTCGCGCGGAAAAGCTGGCGGAAGATTCGCGGTACGCGCGCATCATGCAGGTGATGCACCAGACGGAACAGCAGCGACCCAAGCTGCGGCGACTGGGGGATCAACTCGGGGCGTGGTACACGCCAATTGCACTTGGGGTCGCGATCGCGGCGGCGCTGCTTAGTGGTCAATCCACACGATTCCTTTCCGTCGTCGTGATTGCCACGCCCTGCCCGCTGCTACTGGCGATTCCCACGGCGATTATCGGCGCGATTTCACTGGCGGCGCGGCGCGCCATCATCATCAAGAATCCCGCCGTGCTGGAGCAGATCGAAAAGTGCCAGACGCTGATTTTCGACAAGACGGGCACGCTTACCTATGGCCGGCCTTCGCTCACCGAGGTGATTTGCGGGGAGGGCTTCGAACGAACGGGTGTGCTGCAGTTGGCGGCGAGCCTAGAACAATATTCGAAACATCCGTTGGCCAGCGCGATTGTTGCCGACGCGAAACGCGCGGAGATTTTCTTTCTATCTGTGGAGAAGATCAGCGAACGGCCTGGAGAGGGCTTGCGGGGTACAGTCTCAGGACATTTGGTGCAGATTACAGGAAGGAAAAAGATCGATCCTCAGCAGTTCCCTCTCCCGCCCCTCGAAAGCGGGCTGGAGTGTCTGGTGTTCATTGGCGGCAAATATGCGGCGGCGATTCGGTTTCACGACGCACCGCGTGACGAGAGCGCATCTTTCATTCAACACCTGCACCCGAAGCATGGTGTGCGCAAGGTAATGCTTGTCTCCGGCGACCGCGAGTCGGAGGTGAAATATCTCGCCGAGAGCGTGGGGATCAAGGAAGTGCACGCGAGCAAAAGCCCGGAAGAAAAAGTAGCCATTGTGAAAGAGGAAACCGCGAAGGCGCGCACGCTGTTTGTGGGAGATGGAATCAACGACGCACCCGCGCTGATGGCAGCTACCGTGGGTGTTGCATTTGGTTCGCAAAATGACATCACGACAGAAGCTGCCGATGCGGTGGTGATGGAAACAGCACTCGAGAAAATTGACGAGTTGATGCACATCGCGCGGCGCATGCGTCAGATTGCCTTGCAAAGCGCACTGGGCGGAATGGTTGCCAGCTTGATCGGGATGCTTGCAGCAGCGTTTGGGTATTTGCCGCCGATTTGGGGCGCCATCGGGCAGGAGCTGATTGATTTGCTGGCGGTGCTGAATGCCGTGCGCGTGGCGTTGCCGACGGAGGATCTGCAGGATTTCTGAGGAAAAGTTGGAAGTCGGACGGGCGCTCCGTTCTAGGTTATCAGCTATCTGTTTATCCTGAAATATGATATCCGGCTCATATCACTGCTTTGTGCCGCTGGATGGTTGCTGCGCCGGCGGCTGGCTGATTGATGGCGGCTGGGAGGGAGCTGACTGCGCCGGGGGCTGGGCGCTGTTCAGAATCGCGTTGAAGTCCGGATGATCCGCCGGCATCTGTCCGCTGGCACCGTTCGTTGCGGGATGGCCCGGTGGCAATGCGCCAGAAGGAGGCATCTCGCCCGCCGCGGGATGCTGCATGCCGCCCGTCGATTGCCCTTTGAGGACGACCCATTCCTCGCCTTGCTTCTGAAGGTCATAACTAAGCTGCATCGCGGGAGCGTTCGGATCCCCATTTTTTGCGCGGATTTCCACGTCGGCCTGGGCCGTGTCGCCGCTGATCGTGGCTTTGGTCACCGAGATGTTCATGTTGTTCACGTTCAACCCGTTCATGCCGGCAAGACGCTTGGTGATGGCCTCGCGAATCGCGTCTTTGTTGTCCGTCTTCGATTTGCAGCCGCCCAGGAGCAAAAAAGAGCTCAGCAGCCCCGCGAGGAATGCCCGATTCATCGAAATTTCCTTTCGCAAACGGAGAGTGGAACTGGTGTTTGGATCCCCTTCTTTCATGGTAGCGCAACCAGTAGGGGAACGCGAAACACTGCTTCGAAAAGGGGGACCTCACTGGGCGTATCAATTGAGTCGGGGCAGGTGTTTAGTCGGTGTGCCCCGGCCAGCAGGTTCACTGGATGAAGAAACTTGAAGTACTGTAAAATGGATTTCTCACTAGTCGGGGCGTAGCGCAGCCTGGTAGCGCGCCTGCCTTGGGCGCAGGAGGCCCCCGGTTCAAATCCGGGCGCCCCGACCACTTCCATCAAATCAGTTGGCGAACGACTGCATCGAAATATTCGTAAATGTGCTTGCCAGCCTTCTTTCAGAAAGACTGTACTTTTGCCGGTGCGGTCAAGGCCTTTGCCCCTTCTAGCAGGCCGGATCTCTTCATGGGTATGCAAATGATCAAAGCGGGCCGCTTGCCCGACTTCCTGCCTATGAATCCCTGATTCCATCGGCTGATCAAGGATTCGCCGCAGACTGAAACGTTTGGAAATAGGCGATCAGCGCTTGCAAAGTGGGGTCGTCAAAATCCGGGTTGCCCGGCATCTGGGCGTCCTTCGCCTGTGATTGGGGATCGCGGACATAAGCTGCGAAATTCTTCGCCGACTGGGATGCAAAAAATGCGATTCCTTCCCAGCTGAGTTTGCCCTTCCATGGTCCTTCGCTTTTCGGGCCGTGACAGCGGAGGCAGTTTTGCCGAGCAACGCCGTAGCCAGATTGTACGATCGGATCCGCCGCGGCAGGGCCATGTGGCGCAACGGACCTGAGCAAGGTCTCTTCCTTCCAAAACTCCAGGCGAACGACGCCCCATGGAATTTGCGCGACTTCTTGCTGTGACAGAATGCTGGCGGTCGGAACGAAATGCGCGTGGGTGATGAGATAAGGTCCTATCGAAAATCCATCCTTGCGTTTGGCCCAGTCTACGGGTGGCTTGCCATTAAGCTCCAATGCCAAGACCGGCTTATGGATTTCGCAGTACCGCCGCGGATAATACGCGCGGTACCAGTCATTACAAACGGCTACGATGATTGACTTGTCTGTGTCGACGGCCAATCCCCGAGCCAGCGCTTCCAGGTTAATTCCACGCACGGCCGTGGGGCTAGCGAAGTTTGGATCGTCTTTTACCGTGAAGTTGACTTGGGGAAGCGAGAACAGGTCCTCCCGGCGAAGGTAGCGTCGTATGTCTGGCGCTTGGCCTTGCCAGTCACCTGAGATCTCCAAGTCCCAAGGCGAAGACCGTTCCGGTCTCAGAGACAACGGACCACTTTGTGATGTTACATCACCCGAATCGATTCGCAGGAGCAACAGGAAAGCGGGAAGGATGAGAGAGGCCCTCAATATGCGAGACACTTAACGCTCCCAGGTTTCTTCGCGGCGGTGCGAGGATCCCCCGTACGGAACATCGGCGTTCCCGCGAGGCGCAGATTCAGTGCTATGAGTTTCGTTTGCCTCATTCGAAAATTGTAGTTTGGCAGATGATGGACCAAGTTACAAAAAGAACCTCGCATCCTAACTTGCTTCTTCCTCCACGCCGAAACGTACTTGCGCCACACCGTTTGAAATTCTTCGTGAAAGTAAGCACCATTTGGTAGCCGGAATCGACCAAGGCGAGAGCAGAGGCCGATGGTTGGAGATTTAGTTCCTTTCTGCGCCTCGATTTCTTGTTTGGATCCAATGACTTAGCTTCAGGGGACTTTGCGGGAACCCCTTTGGAGGAGACAGAATCACCCAGAACACACCGGCTAAGAGTGCGGGGACTTGTCACTGAACGCACCGGAGGCGAAGGAGCGTGCCAGGAGAGGAAAGGTCCGGCAGCAAAAGAACAATGGAATTTAGCGAACGCCCGCAACATCCCATTCGGCTCACAAGAGCGCGCTCGCAGATACTGCGTGGCTCCCGTAGAAGCGCAGGGCCGGAAGGCAAAAGTAAAGGAAGAAACAAGATGGCGCAGATTCCGGGTTGTTCCTACTGTGTCGGCTGGGAAAAGGGGACGAGCCTTCCCGTAAACCACGCATAGCGAAACACATCCACCCTGCTCTCGCAGGTCGCGACCATGTCGGTTATTTGTGCTTCCTGCTCAGCCAAGGTGGTGATCTGCGATCCGTCATTCTGACTGTGCCAGTTGGCGAACTCGGTCACCCAGATCGACTTGTTATATTTGCCTAAACGATCCAGTTGGTCCGACAGCCCATAGTCGTACCAATGGAACGCCAGGTAATCGATCTGCGGGTCGCGGCCACCGTTCGCAGAATGGTAAGCGGAGTAGAAGGCATCCAACCACGCCACTGGGTCCTGATAATTCGCCATGGTTCCCCAGGTCATTGCCGGCCCAACGATCTTCACACCCGATGCTAGCAAAGCCGTGCCGGAACTCAGGTATCTAGCAGATGAAAGAGTGACAGGGAATTGTTAATTCATCAGCTATACGGAAGTACAACTGCGAAAGCCGACGCATTGGCTTACCGAAACAGAGGCCGGTATCGCGGAAATACAAATGGTCTCACTTTGCCGACCGATGTCCCTAAATAGCCTCTAAATAGGGGAATAGAGCCATTTGCTGAGAGGGGCTTGATATGCGACTCGAGAGGTCCTATATTAATAGATGCAAATTACTTGCAACTCTGCGCGCCCGTCCGACTGAAAAGCGGGCAGAGCGGGCGGCATTTTGCGCCCTGCCTTAAAAAACTGAGGAACCTGAGGATCTCAAGGTGCAGTCGATATCGTCCCCCAAGCTTTCGGGTAGTCCGGTTTTCCCTATTCTTTTCTCCGGCAGGTGGCTCGTTTTTGTTCTTGCCTTCCGGATCAGCGTAGCGGCTACTTCTACTCTCGGGGCAGGAGACGGCGGACGCATCTCTGGCACGATTCAGGACCCAAGCGGCGCGGTGATCGCCGGGGCGAGTGTCACAGCCGTGAACGAGGAGACAGCCTCAACGCGATCAACGACTTCGGATGAACGCGGCGCGTATGCCTTTGTGGACTTGGCGGTCGGCCATTACACCATTTCCATTGAAGACGCCGGATTCAAGCCGTATCGCCGGACTGGAATCGAACTCGACGTCAACAGCTCGGTCCTCGTCGACGTCAAATTGACGGTCGGCGATGAAAGGCAGCAGGTCTCCATTGAGGAAAATGCCGCTCAAGTGGGCACTTCCGACACGCAACTCGGAGATGTCATCACCGCAAAGAAAATGACGGCTGTGCCTCTGAACGGACGCAGCTACACGGACCTTCTATCCCTTCAGCCGGGCGTGGCGCCCTTCACTTCCCTCACCTCCGACACGCAGCAGGATGTTGGTGTCAGCGCTCTGATGCCTTCGGGCGGATTGAACCCAGGAACCATTTCCATCAATGGCCAGCGAGAATTTGCCAATGCTTTCATCGTGAACGGCAGTGACACGGAGGAGGACGTCAACTCCGGGACCGCCATTATTCCCAATCTCGACTCCGTTGCCGAATTTCGAATTATCGCTGGAAGCGAAAACGCGGAATCCGGTGAATACAGCGGGGGACAGATCGACGTCGTCACGAGATCCGGGACCAACGAATTTCACGGCAACGCCTTCGAATTCCTGAGAAACACGGATTTGGATGCAAAGAACTTTTTTTCTCGAGCGCGCGGAGTCTTCCAGCAGAACCAGTTCGGCGGAACCTTTGGCGGACCTATTGTCCGGACGAAGCTGTTTTTCTTCGTGGACTATCAGGGGACGCGCATGAAGCAAGGGATCGACACCGGCCTGATTGCGGTGCCGTCGGCGCTGGACAGGGCCGGCAATCTCTCGGATATGGCGGGGGAATTGAGCGGAGCCGTCAACGGGCAATATTGGGCAGGCTTGCTATCACAAAAGCTGGGATACACCGTCACTCCCGGCGAGCCGTATTTCACAGTGGGCTGCACGAGTTCCGCCCAGTGCGTTTTTCCGAATGCGACGATTCCGACGAGCGCATGGTCTGTGCCCGCCATGAATTTGTTAAAGTACATTCCCGAACCCAATGCCGGAACGAATACGTTCTCTACTTCCGCCGAAAACGAGATTTTGGAAGACGACAAGGGCGCTTCGCGGATCGATTACGAGAGCCATTGGGGACTGGTCTCGCTCTATTATTTTCTGGACCAATATGCTCTGGACAATCCCTATCCTGTGGCGCAGAGCGGTGCCAGCGTGCCCGGCTTTAACGCCTTGAATACGGGGAGAGCGCAGTTGTTCAGTGTGGGTGACACAAAGACCCTGGGATCGGCCCTGGTCAATGAAGTGCACTTCGGCTTCATGCGGGCCAACAACGATCTGGGGCAGCCCGAGGGCGGAAAGGGCATCAGCCTCGCGTCTCAGGGATTTGTTACTGGGCCGGGGACGCCGGGGATCGTGCCGCTGAATCCCAAGGGAGAAGGCGTCGAAAACGTCGTGTTCAACGCATTCTCTATCGGCACCAACGCGAATGAATTGAAGCAGGTGAACAACACGTACCAGGTGCTCGACAACTTCTCCAAAATCCTGCCCGACCATACGCTGAGATTTGGAGGAGAATTCCACTACGATCAAATCAACACGAACCCCATTGCGCAGTTCAATGGCAATTTTCTTTTCACCGGAAGTGAGACGGGCTCGGACTTCTCGGATTTTCTTCTCGGGATTCCGAGTCAATACAATCAGAGCCAGTTGAACCCGTTTTATGGAAGGAACAAATACGTAGGACTTTTCGCACAGGATAGTTGGCGGATGCGCCCCAATTTGACGCTGAACTTCGGCCTTCGCTGGGACCGCATCGAGCCGTGGTACGAGAAATACAATGGAATTTCCACGTTCGTTCCGGGACTACAGTCTGTGGTCTTCCCCGGCGCTCCAGAAAGCATTCTGTTTCCCGGCGATCCCGGCGTGTCGCGCACACTTTCCCCTCCGGGGAATCGGGATTTTTCGCCGCGAGTCGGGATTGCCTGGTCGCCCGGCGCAAGCTCTGGGATTCTCGGGAGGATTCTTGGAGGCCCCGGCAAGACTAGCGTTCGGGCCAGTTTCGGGACGTATTACACAGCGATTGAGGCGCTGACCATCGGCATCCTGGCAGGAAATCCGCCCTTCGGCTTCACCTATTCTAGCCCCGCCCCTCCTTTGTTTGCCACACCGTTCATCACGGCGTCCAACGGTCAGAACGTAGGCCAGCCGTTTCCCGTTACGCTGGCGAACCAGAACGTGTCGAGCACAAATCCCGGAACGAATATCGATTGGTCGCAGTTCCTGCCCATTTCCGGCGTGCCGGGCTACGCGACGACCAATCGCATTCCTTACGCTGAGGAATACACGTTGACGCTCCAGCGGCAACTCGGCTCGAGCAGTATTGTGAGTGCCGGCTATGTAGGCACACAGGCGCACAGGTTGCTTGTCTTGCAGGAGGCCAACCCTGGAGATCCAGCATTGTGCCTGAGCCTGAGCCAGCCAAGCCAGGTCGCTCCGGGCTCCGCTACCTGTGGACCTTTTGGCGAAAACAACGTGTACACGTCCGCTTCCGGGCAGGTCATCAACGGCACGCGCGGACCGCTCGGCCCGAACTTTGGAAGCGACACGTACCAATCGACCATCGGCAATTCCAGCTACAACGCTTTGCAGCTGAGCTTGCGCCACAACAGCCGGACCCTGGAGGTTTTTGCCGCCTATACCTTCAGCAAATCACTGGACAATGCGTCCAATCTTGGCGAGGAGGTGAACCCCATCAATCCGTCGCTGAGCCGGGCGCTTTCCGCTTTTGATATCACGCACAATTTTGTGGTCAGCTACGACTACCAGCTTCCGGTCACGAAGATTTTGCCGTCCAACCTTTGGACGAAGGGCTGGTCGCTCTCGGGAATTACGAGGTTCAGCACGGGATTTCCGGTGACGCTCTACAGTCTCGGCGATAATTCCCTGCTGGGCGCGGAGCCGAACGGCATCAACAATTTCGGCATCGATCTGCCCGATTTCAAGCCGGGCCCTCTCAATCTAAGTAATAATCCGCGGAAGAACGATCAACTGTACTTGAACACGGCGCTATTCAGCATAAATGAGCTCGGCACGCCCGGAAACGCGAACCGGCGGTTTTTCCATGGTCCAGGGATCGACAACTACGACATGGCGCTTGCGAAGAGCGTCCCTCTCACGGAATCGAAAGCGCTACTATTCCGGATCGAAACCTTTAACACGTTCAATCACGCACAATTCTACGGTCCGGCGGCGGTCGACGGGAACATCAGCGACCTTGGGACGACCTTTGGCCATGTGGTCAGTTCCGCGCCGGGCCGCGTGATGCAGATTTCGGTGAAGTTTAACTTTTAGAGTTAGAGGCAAGAAAGATGGCCAGTCACTAGGACTGGCCCTCTTGCGGCTGTATTCCGCGGACGCCCCACCTACTTGCTCTTGTTCACAGGCGTGGCCTTTTGCAGCGTGGCGAGCAGCTCTTTGGCACTGTCCGGCACGGGAACAGCCTTCTTGAAGACGATGTCCGAAGCGCTGACTTTCTTGCCGTAGAGATTCTCGTTCGCTCCGTTATCAGGCCGAAGAGTGGAACCCTCGAGAGAAACGCCAGCAAACAGCCCGCGCGACCGAGAATACGATAGGATTTCCGCGCGCAATGTCACGTCGGTCTCCGCAGAGGCGGCGCGGCCAACCGGCCCGGCCGCGGCCGAAGCATCCGCGCCTATCTTAACCTTGCTTTTGAGAATGTTTTCCGCCGACCGTGGTGACATCAGAAGTAAAATGAAGTCTGTGGCATTTCCGCCCAGTTGCAACCCGGCACTGCCGCCTTCGAGGGCCATCATGGTCGGTGCGCCCCACGGTCCCTGGAATTTGCTGCCGCCGCGGCAGGTCATCACGCCGCGGCCGTAACTGCCTCCGAATCCGATCGCCAATTTCAGAACAGAGGGAAGAATGACGACGCAATCCGCTTTGTCCAGCACACTCTGCGGAATGCCGTCCGGAGCCTTCAAAATTTCCTGCATGACTTTTCCAGAGTTTTCGACACGGTCTGCTTCTTTGTCTTGAGCCCACAGGGGGAAAGCCACGGCAAGAGCAAAGCTAATACCAAGCAATGTTTTTTTCATAATTCATCCTCAGATTTTTCCAGGCGCTCATAGCGGACTTTGCCGGAAGATTTTCGATACCCAGGGCGGTGTTCGTTCGGGCAAAGCGATGATATCCCTTCACTCATGAATGTTCCAGTGCCAAGCTCTGTGTGCAGGTCAGCCTTCGAACAGGCCGGAGATCTCCCGGGTATTAACGGCATCTTTTGCGAATCCGAATGTGCCCTGTTCGCGCATCTCCCGTGCTGCCCGCAGAAACGCGCCCAGAGCGGTTCGCATCAGTGCGCTTCCCACGCTGACGCGCCTCACTCCGATGGCAGAAAGCTCGTCGAGCGTAAGCTGGACGCCTTGCAGGCCCATGAGCACGTTGACAGGCTTATCTACGGAACTGACCACGGAGGCGATTTCCTCTTTCGTCCGCAGACCAGGAGCGTAGAGGACATCGGCGCCGGCTTCCTGATAGGCTTGCAGCCGCGCAATCGTATCTTTCAGGTCAGGCCTGCCATGCAAATAGTTTTCGGCGCGTCCTGTTAGAAGGAAAGCAAAGGGAAGGCTGTGCGCTGCTTGCGCAGCGGCGCGCACTCTCTCGGTCGCAAATTCCCTTTTGTAGATTGGATCACCGGGCCGAGTCGTTGCGTCTTCGATCGATCCACCCACGACACCGGCAGCCGCCGCAACGCGGATCGTCTCGGCTGCGATCTCCGGCCTGTCGCCGTAGCCATTTTCGAGATCGGCGCTCACTGGCAGGTCCGTTGCCGCGGCCATCGCCGCGATATGTTCGATCATGCGATCGCGGCCGATGGTAGTGTCTCGTCGGCCGGCAGAAAAAGCATAGCCCATGCTGGTGCTGGCCAGCGCCTCAAAACCCAGATGGGCCAACAAGCGCGCCGTGCCAACGTCCCACGGGTTCGGGATGATGAATGCTCCCTTGCGGGCATGCAGGGCACGAAAAATCTCTCCCTTTTCAGTCTGTGTCTTCATACGAGGGCTAACCTCCTCTGGTCAGTTTCTTCTTTGCAAGGGATAAGGCGGATTGTGGCCCCCTTTCGGCATTTAAATTTGCACGCCCGCCCGGTTCGTTTGCAAGTCCAACATCTCTACTGCAAAAAAGTAAGGTTTGCGCTAGAATGGCTGGCCGAGTTCACCGAGTGGTCCACCGGTTCTCAGACGGAGCAGCTCTCATGGCCATTGCTACCATCAATCCCGCGACAGGCGAAGTGATTAAGAGATTCGACGCGCTCACGGATGCGCGGGTCGATGAAAAAATCGCCAAGGCAGCCAAAACGTTTCACAGCTATCGCAAGACCTCCTTTGCCGAGCGAGCCCGCTGGATGATCAGGGCTGCGGAAATTCTGGAAGGCGAAAAAGAGCCTATCGGCCGGCTGATGACGCTCGAGATGGGGAAGACTCTTGGTTCCGCTATCGCCGAAGCGGAAAAGTGCGCAGGTGGCTGCCGCTATTACGCCGAACATGCAGAGAGATTCGTTGCAGACGAAATCATCCAGACGGCCGCATCCCGGAGCTTTATCCGCTACCAACCGCTGGGCATTGTGCTGGCCGTCATGCCCTGGAACTTCCCTTTCTGGCAGGTTTTCCGTTTCATCGCGCCGGGAGTGATGGCGGGCAACGTTGGCTTGCTCAAGCATGCTTCAAACGTGCCGCAATGCGCCTTGAAGATCGAAGAGATCCTCCTTCGCGCGGGATTTCCGGAAGGTGTGTTTCAAACCCTGCTGATTGGCGCATCGCAGGTCGACCGGGTTTTGAACGATCCGCGCGTGGCAGCTGCGACGCTGACGGGCAGCGAACAGGCCGGCATTCAAGTGGGAGTGTCGGCAGCGAAGCGGATTAAGAAGGTGGTGCTGGAGCTTGGCGGGAGCGATCCCTTTATCGTGATGCCCAGCGCCAATCTGGAAGAGGCGGCGGCCACCGCGGTAAAGGCGCGCGTCATCAATAACGGCCAGTCCTGCATTGCGGCAAAGCGATTCATCGTGCATGAGCAGATCGCCGACACTTTCGAGAAGGAATTTGTCCGCCGCATGCAATCTTTGAAACTTGGTGATCCCTTTGACGCAAAGACCGACATCGGTCCACTGGCGACACGGGATGCCGTGAAGGACATTGACGGCGATGTGCAGAAGACGATTCATGCCGGAGCAAAGCTACTGACGGGCGGAAAGCCTGTGCCCGGCCCCGGCAATTTCTATGAACCGACGGTTCTCACGTGTATCCCCAAGGATTCACCGGCATACCGCGAGGAGTTCTTCGGTCCGGTCGCCAGCATTTTCCGGGTTAAGAATGTCGAAGGTGCACTGGCGATTGCGAACGACAGCCGCTTCGGCCTGGGCGCGAGCGCCTGGACTAACGACCTTGCCGAACGCGAGCGTTTCATCGACGATCTGGAAGCAGGGATGGTCTTCATCAATCAGATGGTCGTTTCCGACGCGCGTTTGCCATTTGGCGGAGTGAAAGCTTCCGGACACGGCCGCGAGCTTGGTCCTTACGGGATCCGCGAATTCGCAAACGCCAAAACGGTTTGGATACGCGACGCCAATAAATAGTAGCCGCGCTTTGCCGCTTCAGGAAAATTCACTGCACTTCCAGAGTAACAGCACTGAGTGGTTGCTCCCCCACTTGCAATTTCTGTGCCTTTGCCAGAAAAGGCTGCAGCACTTCCGGCTTCGACCATTCCATGTACCAGCCATTCTCGAGCGCAAAAAGGACATACTTCCCGGGCAAAATCGTGGCCAAGTGGAAGGTGCCATCGGAATCGCTTTGATCCCGTCGCATGAAACGCTCCCAGTCCTTGCCGTCTTCCGGCATGAGCAGGATCATGGCCCCGGCAAATGGCTTGCCTTGTTTTATGGCAGTACCATCGAGGGTGTTCGAAACTTGCGCCACGGTTACCGTCAAACTCACCTCCTGACTACCGTCGGTTTCGATGGTCGTGCCCGATACCTCAGCACCCTTGGCCTCGATCTTTTTCACCACAGCGTCCTGAGGCTGCAGAAAGGAAAGCCGCAACACTTGCCCCGAGGGGACGTTTGAAAAAACGAAGGTAGCGGATGGATTGTCTGCGTTTCCGGAAGCCTCATAGAAAATGCTGTTGTAGGAGTGACCCTCCGCATCCTTTAGTTGCAGCATCGCCTGTTCAATCTTGGGCGCGCCCGGGGCTACGCGTATCACACCGCGAATCGCAAGTCCGCCAGTAGTCGGACCGTCCAATCGCAACTGCGAATCTGCGGAGAGTTCGACTTCCTGTTCTGTCTCTTTCTCGTTGCCTCCCCCGCTACCCATTTGAATTCGATAGCGTCCTGCCGGAACTCCCGAGATTTCCATGGTTCCGGCACCTGTCCGTAGTCCCCTGTACATCACATTGCTCCGCCCTCCACCGGGAAGCTCCGTCATTAATTCAAAGTTGGAAGACGGCTGCGTGTCGCTTGGACCCGTCTGCACCTGAAGGTGGGCCGAGGGTTCCGGTATCAACTTGAAATCTGCGCTTTCCGTCTGGCCGGCTTGCAGTTTGATCCACCCCATTCCGTGCCAATCGCGCGTGTTGGGGTAATACAGGGTTGCGTAGACCACGTCCGGTAACGCTTCCTGTGCCTCCCTGGCAAGTGGAGCAAGTACTCCTTCCTTGGGCTGCTGGGACTGCATGTATCGGCTGTACCAGGGCATGGCGGTCACACTTAGGGAGTATTCCCCAGGCTGGAGGTGCTCCAGACGGTATCGCCCTTCATCATCGGCCTGCGCGGTCTGGCCTTGCGTGACGGTGCGGACACCGTTCTCCATTTGGTGTACCCAGAGCGTGACAGTTGCCTCGCGCACAGCTTCGCCATTTTCGTCGGTAACCTGGCCGGTTATGATCGCCGAAGGACTCAGCGGAAAACGGACGTGGAGCGAGTCCTTGCCAGGACCGACGGCAATGCCCGTCCAGTAATTCTCATGTTGCAGGAAGGCTTGTTCCGCATAACCCTGCCGCGAGGCACGGATCGTGTATTTGCCTTCAGCCAGGTTTCTTACGCGGAAGGTTCCGTTCGCGTCCGACTGGATGATCTCGAACGGAGGGCTCGTGGGTTGCGCGCTTTCCTGGAAGCTCAACTCCACTTCGGGCAGTGGCTGGCCCGTTCCCGCATCGACGACCACGCCCCGAATTTCGTAAGGACCACTCGGCCTTGGCCGTAGTTCGAAGGGGACCTGAGCCAGTGAGGGCAGCGCCACAATGAGAGCCAGGCCGCAAATGAGAACGCGCAAGCTGCTCATGGCTCCAGTCTCTTCAATTCCAGCGAGACGCTCACTTCGGCAGAAGGCTGCACTTCCACCTCGGTGGCCTGGCCTCTCACAGCCTTGAGCATCTCTGGATCCTCCGGGTCCAAATCATCGGCGCCATCGAACGCGACGGCAAAATAGCTCCCCGGCAACAGACCCTGGAATTCGAATTTGCCGTCGGAGTTCGCAGCCACCGAAATCCCTCGTCGCGGCTCACTTTCCGGGAACAGGAAGACCCGGCCCATGGTAGGCTGGCCGTTTTTTGTAATTGAGCCTTGCACGCGCCCGCAGTCGTCCCGCACAACCAACTCAATCGGTTCCACCGGTCCGGCTGCGGTGACAACCAGATCTTCGGAAACAATATCGGTCCCGCCGGATCTTATGGATGCAACACACCGATTTGTGGCAGCGTTGATCTTTGCGCGATACGTGCCGAGATCCAATGAGATTTCGGACCGGCTGGGAACATACGTTTCCGTAAACAAACCCGCTTCGGGCGCCAAGTCCGTACGCTCGAACGAAACAGCAACTCCCGGATCGAGCGCCATATTTCCGTTGGGCTGAGCGGAGTCGAAACGGTATCGCATGGGAATTGTCTTTTTTTCAGCCAGAACAATCGAGACGCCATCCCTATTCCCGATGACTTCGACCCTGGTAATGCCGGTTTTTTCTCCAACCGTGTCCCCCGGGCCCGTTTGAAGGGCGCCAAGGAAATAACTTCCCGCGGGCACTCCCTCGAGCACAAAGCTGTTGAGTCCTGGCGCGACGACACTGGCCGCAACCGGCTCTACATCATTTTGACTCACCATTACGACGACTACCGGCGCACCCGCGCTAATGCCCTGTACCGTGCCCGAAATTCGAAAGAGGGGCTGCATGGTCAATCGCAAATCTGCCTGAACCTGTTTGCCCGGGGTAATCCTCAGAGGAGATGCCAAACTGGAATCGGTCACATTGGGATAGAAGTAGGTAGGGTAACCGTAGCTCAGCTTGGACGCTTGGAAAAAGGCAATGGGTCCGTTGGCATTCATCTTCCTGGATGCGCTGACGAGATAGGTGCCCGCGTGCAATTCGGCAAGACGGTACTCACCATTTTCATTTGTGAGAGTATTTGGTAGGCCCTCGAGCTTGCGCGCAGAGTTCTTGGCTCCGGTGGGAATAAGTTGAACCGTAAGGCCTTCGAGTGGTCTGCCGTTCTCGTTGGTGACTCTGCCAAAAATCACCGCTTCCGGATACAGCTTCAATTCGATAGGCGCTAGGTTCGGGGCCAGATGCACAACCTGTTCGCCAACCGACTCCGGATAATATTCCTGGGATGAAAAATAACCCGGCTTGCGAACGCTAATGGTTGCATCCCCTGCCGCTAGCCCTTCGAACTGAAAACTGCCATCCGCGCCAGTGAGCATGGAGCGTGGCTTTTCGCCTAGCAATTGGACGAGCGCCGAACGAATGGGTGTTTTGTCTACAGTACTGACGACAATACCGCGAAGCACAACGTTGTCTCCGGCGACGCTGGCAGGGAAAAAGGACTGACTTCTCGCGTCAGCATTCAGTGAAAGAAACAGCGCCAAGGCCAAGGACGACCGTGTCAGTGCACCGAGCCAAAGTCTCATTCCGTGAACCCCATGCCGGCAAGACCTGCCCTACGGCAACTATATCAACTTGGATGGCGCTCTATTAGACGGAGTTTGCCGAGATTCGTTCCTGCTGGATGCCACCCCTGTTTGTCGAAATTCCAGTCCTCTGGCCGATTGACGCGGGAAGTGCGGTAGTAGCATGATTTCCACTCTGGCCCTGGACCCGACGCCGGTCCCCCGGCGTCTTGCCAAACCGAAGCGAAGCGCCGCTGCGCGCAAAGTCTATGGCCTGGCGTCTTGTTTGCCCTTCACTGGAGAGAGTGCCGTGCCCAAAGTCATGGAGAAGAAGCAATCAGAACGGAAATCTGGCGCCAAGAAAACGGGTTTGACGGAGGCCCAGATTGCGGTGCATTGGAAAGAGGAAGAGTACATTCGACCGCCGGCGCGTTTCATTGCCCAGGCCAACCTGAACGATCCGCATATCGCGGAACGTTTCAGCGAGAAGAACTTCCCCGAATGTTTCCGGGAATACGCGGAGCTCCTACACTGGGATCAGTATTGGCACACAACACTCGACACCGAACATCCCCCCTTTTGGAAGTGGTTTGTCGGGGGCAAGCTGAATGTCAGCTACAACTGCGTTGATCGCCACCTCACAAAGTGGAAGAACAAGGCTGCCATCATCTTCGTTCCAGAACCAGAGGATGAACATCACGTCGTCATCACGTACCAGGAGCTTTTTCGCCGCGTGAACGAAGTGGCGGCGCTACTCCGCGATTTCGCCGGTCTGCAGCGCGGGGACCGGGTCACGATACACATGCCCATGATCCCCGAGCTGCCGATCACCATGCTGGCGTGCGCGCGGCTTGGCATCATTCACTCCGTGGTTTTCGGCGGGTTTTCCGGTGAGGCCTGCGGCCTGCGCGCCGCCGATTCCGGAAGCCGGGTGTTAATTTACGCCGATGGGTATCACCGCAACGGCCGTTGGGTGGATCACAAGGCCAGCGCCGATATAGCGGTAGAAACCGCGAAAAAGGAAGGCCAAGCCATCGACAAGGTGCTGGTCTGGAAGCGCTATTCCCACAAGTATACTTCAGACGCGCCGATGATTCTCGAGCGCGACTTTTTCGTCAACGATCTGATCAAGGATTACCGGAACCGTACCATCGAGCCCGTCTCCATGGATGCGGAAGATCCGCTCTTCCTCATGTACACAAGCGGAACGACGGGAAAGCCAAAAGGATGCCAGCACCGCACCGGCGGATATCTTGCCTACGTCGCCGGCACTTCCAAGTTCTATCAGGACATTCATCCCGAGGATGTGTACTGGTGTATGGCGGACATTGGATGGATCACCGGACATTCCTACATCGTGTACGGTCCGCTCTCCCTGGCGGCCACCAGCGTCCTCTATGAAGGCGTGCCGCAATTCCCCGATGCCGGGCGTCCCTGGCGCATCGCGGAACGGCTTGACGTAAACATTTTTCACACATCGCCGACAGCCATCCGCATGCTTCGCAAAGCGGGTGCTGACGAGCCGAAGAAGCATAGCTATCGGTTCAAGCACATGACGACGGTCGGCGAACCCATCGAGCCCGAAGTGTGGCGCTGGTACCACGAAGTGGTGGGGAAAGGTGAAGCAGTTATTGTCGACACCTGGTGGCAAACCGAAACAGGCGGGTTCCTTTGCACAACCAAACCTGCTCTCGATCCTATGAAACCCGGTAGTGCCGGACCGGCTTGCTTGGGAATCTATCCTGCGATTTGGGACGAAAACGGCAAGGAAGTTTCTTCAGAGGCACACGCGGCTGGGAACATCTGCATCCGTAATCCGTGGCCAGGCATCATGCAGACCATCTGGGGCGACCCGCACAGGTTTCTGAACAACTACTACAAGAAATACAACAAGAATCCGCAAAGCAAGGACTGGCGCGACTGGCCCTATTACGCAGCGGATGGCGCTGTGCTGCCCCCCGACGGCTACTTCCGCATCCTGGGCCGCGTAGACGACGTCATCAACGTAGCTGGCCACCGCTTAGGGACTAAGGAACTTGAATCCGCCTGCCTTACAGTAAGCGAAATTGCGGAAGCGGCTGTTGTTCCTGTGGTGGACGAAGTCAAAGGCCGCGTGCCGGAGATTTACATTTCACTCAAACCGGGGGTGCTCCCGAAGAAAGCGATCCTGGAAAAAGTGACGTCGACGATCGAGACGATGATCGGCAAGATTGCACGTCCGAAGCGCATCAACATCGTTCCAGATATGCCGAAGACGCGTTCGGGCAAGATCATGAGGCGCGTTCTGGCCGCCATTTCGAATCACATGGACACGGGCGACATTACGACGCTTGCAAATCCGGACATCGTCGAGCAGATTCGCCAGCTTGTGCAGGGGCGCGAAATCATGCCGCTCAACGAAGGTCCAGAAGACATCAAGCGCTTCGGAGAAGATGGGTAGCGCCATTCATTCGCCTTGCTTTTTGTAGATAATCTGTCCCGCGCGAATCGTGTAGACAACCTTCGCTAGGTTGCGCACGTCCGACGCGGGGTCATCGTCGAGAACGACGAGGTCCGCGTCAAAGCCCTTTTCCACACGCCCTTTGCTGGCAACTTTGAAATAAGCGGCTGGATTTGTAGTGAGGGAAGCGAGCACCTCATTTGTCGGCAGTGCCCGTCGCATAAATTCCACTTCCTGTGAAGTGTCGTAGATGGTCATAAAGCCAGCGTCGGTGCCGAAGAGGACGGGACCTCCGTTAGAAGAAAATCTCTTCAGTTGCTCAACTCCCGATTGAACTATGCGAGCCGTGGCCGTCGGGTCTTGCAGAATCGTTGTCCAGAGAGTAAGCGTGGGAATCAGGGCTGTGTGCTGGGATTTGAACCGTCCAAGTTCCTCGTTTGTGTATTGGAAATTTGGATTGGGAATCGTATGGGCAAGAACGTCGACGCCTCCGGCAATGGCGTTGTCGATCCCGGCCTGGTTTTGTGGATGAGCGAAAACCGGCATTCCCTGGGCATGGGCCACGTCCACAGCCGCTTTCACAATGGCTGGATCCATGTTGACGACGGGCTTGGCTCCCATAAAAGCGCCGGTAAAAAGCTTGATGCCATCGTGGCCCATCTTGAGATCATCCCGAGCCATTTGCGCAGCCTCTTCCGGCGTAGCTGCCTCGGGCAGTTGCATTTCGGGGGGCAGGTATACCGGATGGCCGTTCTTGGGGAAAATGTCCCCCGCTAGGAATATCTTCGGTCCTGGAATTTCCCACGATTCGACGCGGCGCCTCAACGCAAAAGAATTGCCAGGTTCTGAGCCGAGATCCCATACCGTTGTGAAACCCCATCGCGTGAGCATCTTCTTCATTTGTTCTTCGAGCAGGGCGGCAGGCGCGTTGGCCGCATCGTTCCAGGCAGCATCGGTGAAATGCACATGGCTATTCCAGAAACCCGCCACAATGGTTTTCCCCTTACAATCGAGCACCTGGGCTTCTTTCGGGATTTTCACCTCGCCGCGTTTGCCCAAGGTCGTAATCTTTCCAGCGAAGCAAAGAACCACGGCATCGGAGAGCGGAGTGGCTGTCGGGGAGGTATAAACCGTGGCTCCGACAAGCGCCAAGGGACCCTCGTTGCTCTCGCCTGATATCGCAAGGAAACCCAGGGAAAGCAGAACAAGCACAAGCATAGAAGTACGCAACCAATAAGAGACAATAACCAAGTTTTCCCTCATCCAAATGAATGGAATTCGCCGATTAGCTTGCCTGTTTTTTCGATGAAGGCAAAGCGGCACGCGATCCGCTTTACCGACGAAACTCGTAGTTCGCCGTATTCTCCCTTATCGGCAGGATCTGCCTGCGCTTTATTTACAGAGTCGGGCTCTTAAATATTCCTTACTAACCCCCGGCCTTTTCGTCCAGGAACGGATTCACGACCGGCACGCCCTCATGTTCCTGTCCAGGCGACAGGTCTTCCGAATACAAAACCTCGCAGCCCGCACTCTCGGCCCCCTGAATAATCATCGCATCCCAAAAGGAGATTCCGTACTTGTCTTCGATCGTGCTCGAGTTGCCGCCCCCGGCTGATTAATCACGATCTCCCAAAGCAGAAAACTCTCTATTCGCCTTCTTATTTCGAGCGCGCTTAATTTGACTCTCAGCTTTCTTCTTAGACTGAGCACAAACTCTTGGATCGCTTGTGTGCTCAGCAACCTCCGCGTTCTAGCCTTCGCCCCCGTCGCTTTCACAAGCGCGATCTGCAGCGCAGGGGGAGTTGGCCGGCCGTAACCTTGGAGGGTTGTGAACCTGCGGCTTGTCTACTGCGATCCAACACAGCTCGCGACCACGGCCGCCTGCACATCCGCGTCGAACTGCGCCCCGCGCCAACCCTGAGTCGAGCATACCTGCCATGCCTCCAGCCCCAGCGCGCCGCGGAAATCTGCCCCCAGCACGTTCGCCCCATCCAGCTTCACTTGCCGCAGTACAGCTCCCGCAAATGTCGCGCCGCGCAGGTCTGCCTTCGAAAGGTCGGCTTCGAGGAAGATGGTCCCTTTGGCCACGGCTCCAGTCAGGTTCGCGCCGATCATCTTGGCCGCCGAAAGATCCGTCTGCTCCAGTTTGGCCAGGGATAGAACTGCATCTTGCAGTTGGGCATCGCGCAGATCTGTATGAGCCAGTTCCGCGCGGAGGAGGTTTGCCTGGCGCATGTTCACGGAGTACATCGTCGCTCCGGTCAGGTTCGCCGTGGTGAGGACGGCTCCCTGAAGGTTCGCAAACGACCAATCGGAATCTTCGAAATTTCCCCCGCCAAATGCCGCGCCGCGAGCGTCGGCGCTGACCAGGTTCGCGTTCTCTGCCAGCACGTGATCCATTTTCGCCGAGCGCAAATTCGCTTCGCGGAGATTCGCGCCTCGAAGATCGGTTTCCGCCAGGTTGCTGCCTTCCAGGTTGGCTCGCCACATCCGCGCATTGGCAAGCGCCGCGTGATATCCGCGCGCGTATCGGAGATTGATTTCGTTCAAGCGGGGTCCATTCCCCTCGTTTGCCTGTATGTTCTCGGGCACAGTGCTTTCGTGGTGGGTGGAAATACTCTCGTCGGTCAGGTCCGCGTATGGGCGATAGCCGACCGTCTGGAACGAGGTTGCAGCCCACCGCCGCGGATCCCATTGGGGCACTTCGGGACGGACGGTCATGTCGCCGGGCAGTCCGCGAATGACTCCCAACGACAACAGAAACAGCGTGAGCCCAATCAGCACCGGCACACGTGTTGCCCGTAAAACGTCGCGTAGGAATTGCGGAGTGCTCTCTTCGGTCCAGTCGCCCGGCCTCAGCACGCGCTTTACAACTCGCGGCATTGCGCAAGATGCAGCACTCGCAACCGTGAACAAAAACAGGTGAAGCAAGGTCCCACGATAGTCCTGCATAACCAGATAGCGCAGCCAGAAGCAAAAGAGCACGGCCGGCACTACCCAATAGGCAAGCAGCATGGCCACATAGCATTCCACCATGCCCACAGCCGAATGCGGCTCGCGCGTCCAGCGCAAGAAAGGCCGAATCGGACCCATCAAGTACCATCGCCCGTCTTTTTCTGGCGTTTGGCCATCCGGGAACACAGCTGGCAATGCGCCCAGGCTTCCCCAAAGCCGCAGCAACAGAAATTGCAGCCGAAGATAGAATACGGTCAACAGCAGTGGCGCTCCCAAGTAAAACCCTTTCAACGGTAGGATATTCGGGATGCGCTCCATGACCGTTGCGGACTCATCGAGTAGCAGGCGGACGTCGGTTGCGAGCGCAAGCAGACCGCAGGCTCCCACACAAAGCCCAATCAGCAACATATAGAACCATCGCGCGGATTGCGTAAATTGCTCGATGGTTTTTCTGCCTGTCAGTGCCGCGACGGCTTCCGGAAGCGTCGCATCGAACAGATTCGTGCCACCCAGACGTCCCGACCACAACCCCTGGGCTCCATAAAGATTGGCGCCCATTAGGTTCGCGCCGGAGAATTCCGTGCCGAGCAGATTTGCTTCGCGCAAATCGGCCTCTACAAGGTTCGCATTGCGCAGGTTGGCCATCGAGAGATCAGCGCCCCGCAAATTGACTTTCTGAAGATCGGCGCCCTGCAGGTTGGTGGCGGTGAGGTCCGCGCCGGTCAAATCCATCCCCGAGAATTGGCCTTGGACGCCTTCTTTGCCGCCTGATTCGACCCATAGGCGGTGTTGGTCCAAGGCTTGGGCAAATTCGAGCAGGTCACCGGTGGGCCCGATAGCCATGTTTGGCTCGGCTACTTCCGCGATGTCGTCGGCCGCCAAAACAACCTGTTCATTCAAAACAGGTTCGTTTTCAGCAACCGTGGCGTCAAGAGCGATCTCCGATTCCGGTTCGAGGGGCTTCTCCTCGACAATCTCTTTCACTATCTCAATCTGGACAGGCACAGCTTCGTGCACCGGCTTGACCGTAGGTTCTTCCATGGGAATTTCCGCCGCGAACTCAGAGTCCGGCGATTCCGCGGGCTCGTTCGCTTCCACTTCGATCTCCGTGATGGTTTCTGTCGCGGCGGCTGGGGAGCCGGGTAGAACCGTACGGGCTGGTGACTCTCGAATCAAATCCTGCAACAACTGTTCTTCGAACAGGGCAAGAATCTTCGCCTCGGTGGCTGGGTCAGGGCCGAGGGTTCCATATTCCGCGAGTTCTTCGGGCGTGGCAAGTCTTTCCGTCTGCTTCGCCCTGCTGGCCCACGTAAATCCCAAAAAGCTGTTGGCCGGTTGGTCCGGCATAGCGGTCGTTCCTATCGCTTCCCCCACTCGAGAAGCAGAAAATTAAGCCCATTCCTGGGGATGACCGCATCTTCGCCTATCCCAGGGGGAAAAGCGCCTGACCCAAAGGACAGGCGCTACCTGGAGAGCAACGCGCTTCGGAGGGGTGGGTCTCTTGGTCAGAATGCGATCAGCAACCGGCGACCAGCAATCAGGAAGATGAAAGATATCGGATGGTGGCCACAGCTCCCCAAAAATAAATCAGCCGGGGCGCTCCGCTGAGGGGCCGAGGCACCCCGGCTATTCCCGCCCGCCTCCGCAGTGAGCGAGCAAGGAAACCTGTACTGCTAAAGCCGTTCGCGAACTGCTTCCGATCCGATTAGTGGTCTTCGTTACCGCGCAAAAACTCGTAACG
>Ga0187781_10000480_pt1 | contig 28412 bp, 22 predicted proteins | sample 0715_SJ02_MP02_2_FD_132447 | JGI IMG/M metagenome (GOLD analysis project Ga0187781, IMG submission 132447) | Tropical peat soil microbial communities from peatlands in Department of Meta, Colombia - 0715_SJ02_MP02_20_MG | ecosystem: Environmental > Terrestrial > Soil > Wetlands > Peat | place... | reverse complement strand
GAGCAATCCGGCTTTGGCCAGTTGAAACGCGCCGGTGCAAACTGAAGTGACCAGGTCGGTCTGCGGATCGGCGGCCACTTTTTTGAGCCACGCGTGCAATCCATCCGAGCCCATCTGAGCCGGGACGACCACAATCTTCGGCGCGGGCGCGCTGGCAAACGTGTAATCGGGGAGAATTTTCAGGCCGCCCGAGCCGGTGACCGGATCTTTCGTTTCCGCGACGGTGTAGAGATCGAACGGCATGCGATGGTCCATGCCTTCATCGTGCGGGCCGTCTTTGAGCATCACATCCTGAAATACTTCCCAGGGGCCGGCGAAGTCGATCACCTGGGCGTCTTCGGTGATGGCGACGGCGACCGGGATTTTTCCTTCGGCGGGCGGAGTGAGTTTGACGGCGGCGTCGGAAAAGGATTTTCCGCGGTTGGCCGCGCCGAGATACGCGGTGGACCAAAGGCCGGCGGCGGCGGCGACGCTCGAGGCGATCGAAGCTTTCAGGAAATTGCGGCGGTTCATGGAGCTCTCCTTTCTTAATTATTGAGTGATCCAAAATCTAATCCGTGAGGCAGCGCAAGCAACAAATGCGCCCTCGAAAACGGGGCCGCTACATAACCCTTGCCACGTCAAACGCAATAGCCCCAGCCCGCGAATCACTCGGCGCGGAGCGTCTCGATCCGATATTGCGGGAGTGGAGGGAGTACGCCGACGACGGTGTGCGGCTTGTCGTTCAACTCGAAGGTTTTTCCGATGATTGAAAGATCGGCGTTGAAATTATTTTTCCAGTTAGCGCGGCGCGATATATTCCCAAGCATTTGATAGACGCGGCAGGCCGGGAAAAGTGAGCACGCCGATCTGCTTGTTGATGGAGCGGCAGGGCTTCCGATCGGTTCGGGTCAGGCAGTTGCGGCAGCCGCTTTCGGGGACTCGCAAATGCGGATGATATCGTCCTTTACCTCGACGGTGTGGCCCGGATAATCGCGCGCGGCTTTTTCGCGCAGCTCTTCCATTGTGGGGTATTGCGTGCGGCCGTCGAACCACCTCGCGTCGTCGATCAGCAGTACGTGGTTTTTGATCGGGTGCCGGTAAATCGCCTCGAGCTCCTGCTTGACGGGAGTGGTGATGTCGAAGTCGTGGCCATCGAGCCAAAAAAGACAGGGCTCCTTGAGGGCCGGGAGGAGCTGCGGAAGGACTTCGCCGCTATCGCCCTCGAGCACGTGGATATCCCGCCGCCCTGCAAATTTCCGGCGTGCGCTTTCTACCCTCGATTTGTCGAGTTCGATCGAATAGATCTCGCGGAACAGCCCCATGTTCACATAAATCATGTGGGCGTAGTTCATTCCTGTCTCGACGAGAATATGAAGGTCGAATTTCCTGGCGTATTCCGCAATCGCGCGCTGCTTTACCAGGTGCGGGACTTTCGGACGCGGCGAGCCACGCAACCGCCACCACCAGTATTCCCCATGAGCCGAAATGCCCTTGTACACGTGGAACAGCCGGCTGTCTTTGAATGATTCCCTCAATTGTGAGCCCACTCAGTGTCCTCCCGGAGCGAATGGCAAACCTCCATGATACGGGCCGCTGTGCGAATTTGGAAGCGGATTTGACTAGCCAGAGCGGAGAGAGCGCGGGCCCGCCATACGCTGCCGCACGTCTGCTGGAAACGAGTTACCCCCAGTTTCAATACGGCACAGTATGCATTTGGATTCATAGTTCAAGAAATTCGGTTCCTGAATTCCTCGCCCATGCGCCCCAGTACATTCGCTAAATATACTGAAAATAAACGACTTAATAGGAATTCGGTGTGGCAATGTGCGTGCCAGTATCTACCACGTAAGTAGTGTAGCTACTCGGCCCCTGGGCCCATTGGAGACTGTCTCATGTTGAAGCGTTCAGGCCTCTTGGCGATTGCAGCGGTGGCTGCTCTCGCGTTCCTAGCTCCCTCAGCTCTGGCGGATGGGGCGGGTGTAACAGTGGTCCTGACGGGGGTGAGCGGCGGGACGCAAGGCGGAGTCTATACGAGCCCGTATTTTGGCTCGGTCGGCGGCGTAAACGGCACGGCAATCGTCTGCGACGATTTCAACCATGAAGTCTTCATCGGAGAATCGTGGACCGCGTACGAATACAACTTCTCGAATCTGAGTGGTGCGCGTTTCCAGGGAGCCAATGCTGCGGCCACGTTGCAGATGTACGATGAGGCGGCCTACTTGATCACTCAATTGGCCCAAAACCCGTCCGATAGCGGGGACATTTCATTTGCAATCTGGGCCATTTTTTCGCCCAACGTGCTCACCACTTCGGGTTATCTCGAGGGCAACGCCGCGTGGTGGCTCAATCAAGCTGAAAATCAGAATTACTATCCGGGCGAATACTCCAATTTCTTGGTGCTGACCCCGGAAGACTCTGGGCCATGCTCTCCCCAAGAGTATCTGGTGATGACGCCCGAGCCGGCAAGCTTGCTTTTGCTGGGGACCGGAATTCTAGCCCTGGGTTTCTGGAACCGGCGCACAAGAATCACCAGCCAGTTCTGCTCGTAGGAACCTCCTGCCTCAAGCCCGGCGTCCCCCGCCGGGCTTTTTTTTTGCCGCCCTGGCCTTCTGAGTCTGCGCGAGGACTCTAAAATCTGTACCTCAGCGGCTGAAGCCGCAGCCATTTTGAAGCACATACGGCACGACTGAAGTCGTGCCCTGACGGAAAACCTTAGTTCTCTCACAGACTCTTCTCTCCTGCTTCGCTCCTGGTATAACCTCGTCGTTCTGCGGAGGAGGAGTGATGCAATTCATCACCCGAATGGATCGCTGGCGCCGGATTTGGTTCATTTTGCCGGGACTTATCCTGGCGGGTGCGGCCTCGTTCGGGCTCGCGGAACAATTTAGTCCTCGTCTCTACCAGGAAATGCGCTGGCGATGCATCGGCCCATTCCGCGGAGGACGCACCGTCGCAGCGGCGGGCGTGCCCGGCAAGCCGAACGTGTTTTACATGGCGCCGAACAACGGCGGAGTGTGGAAGAGCACCGACTATGGCCGCACCTGGGTGCCTATTTTCGATGGCCAGCCGACCGGCTCCATCGGCGCGCTTGCCGTCGCTCCCTCGGATACCGACATCCTTTACGTCGGCAGCGGCGAAGGCTTGCGGCGCCCCGATCTCTCGACCGGCGACGGCATTTATAAATCCACCGACGCCGGCAGGAGCTGGAAGCACCTGGGCCTCCGCGACGGCCAGCAGATCACGAACATTCTTGTGGACCCGCGCGATGCGAACCGCGTGTTTGTGGCTGTGCTCGGGCACCCTTACGGGCCCAACGAAGAGCGCGGCGTGTTCCGCTCACTCGATGGCGGCGAGACCTGGCGGAAAATTCTCTACAAAGACGAAAACACCGGCGCGACCGACCTCGCCTTCGACCCGAAGAATGCGCAGACGCTTTATGCGGTGTTGTGGTCTTCGCGCCGGCCTCCCTGGCCCACGAGCGGGCCGCTTGAGGGGCACACGGGCGGACTATTCAAGTCAACGGATGGTGGAGACACCTGGAAGGCGCTCACGAAAGGGCTTCCGACGAATGCGGAGGAACTTGGCCGCATCGGAATCGGAATTTCTCCCAGCGATCCGAACAGGATGTTCGCACTGGTGGATGCAAAGGCGGAGGTGGGAGGGCTTTATCGCAGCGACGACGCGGGGGAAAGCTGGCAGCGTGTGAATCACGAAGAACGCATCTGGGGCCGCGGCTCTGATTTCGCCTGGGTGCGAGTTGCGCCGGACAACCGCGACACCGTCTACATCTGCAACACCTCGATGTATCGCTCAACCGACGCCGGCGAAAATTTCACAGCCATCAAAGGCGCGCCCGGCGGCGACGACTATCACACCATCTGGATCAATCCGGAGAATCCGCAAATTCTGCTGCTCGCGGCTGACCAGGGGGCCACGATCAGCGTGAACGGCGGCGAGACCTGGAGTTCGTGGTACAACCAGCCGACGGCGCAGTTCTATCACGTCATCACCGACAATCAATTTCCATATTGGGTTTACGGCGGGCAGCAAGAGAGCGGCTCGGCCGGCACAGCGAGCCGCAGCGATTGGGGCGAGATTACTTTCCGCGAATGGCATCCCGTTGGCGCGGAAGAGTACGGATATATCGCGCCCGATCCGCTCAATCCGCGGTTCATTTTTGGCGGGAAGGCCACTCGCTTCGACAGGGTCACCGGCCAGACGCTGGATGTATCGCCCGTGATTCTGCAAACAGGGAAACATCGGTTCAACCGTACCGCGCCGCTGATTTTCTCGCCGGCCGATCCGCACGCTCTTTATCTCGGTTCAAATGTGCTCTTCAAGACGACCGACGGCGGACATAGCTGGCAGATTGTGAGCCCCGATCTCACGCGCGAGGACCCGGGCGATCCGCCGAACATCCAAAATCTGATCGCGGATGACCCCGAGAAGGGGAAGCACCGCGGCGTGATTTATTCGCTCGCTCCTTCGCCGCTCGACGCGAATCTCCTCTGGGCGGGAACCGACGATGGCTTGATCTGGGTGACGCGCGATGGCGGAAAGAACTGGCAAAACGTGACGCCTCCCGAGCTCACGCCTTGGAGCAAAATCGCGCAGCTCGATGCCTCGCACTTCGATGCCGGTGTGGCGTACGCGGCGGTGAATCGATTCCGGCTCGACGATCTCCACGCCTACATCTACCGGACGCGGGACGGTGGAAAATCCTGGCAGAAAATCACCAGCGGGCTTCCGGATGATGCGGCTGTCAACGTGGTGCGCGAAGATGCGGTGAAGCGCGGCCTGCTGTTTGCGGGAACGGAGCGGGCCATCTGGGTTTCGTTCAACGACGGCGATTCGTGGCAATCGCTGCAATTGAATTTGCCCGCGACGTCGATGCGCGATCTGGTGATTCATGGCGACGACATCGTGGTGGGCACGCACGGCCGCTCGTTCTGGATTCTCGACGACATCACGCCCCTGCGGCAAATGACGGCAGAGGCGGCGAATTCGAATTCGTGGCTGTTCACGCCCGCGACGGCCTACCGCATCCGCCGCAATATCAATCCGGACACGCCGCTGCCTCCCGAGGAGCCGGCCGGAAAAAATCCGCCGGATGGCGCCATCCTGGATTACTTTCTGAACTCCGCCGGCAGCGCCCCGATTACGCTGGAGATCGCCGGGCCCGGCGGAAAGACGATCCGCCGGTTCACCAGCGTGGATAAGCCGGACGTCACGATGGAGCAGCTGCAACGCGAGCTCAACGTTTCGCTCTACTGGGTGCGGCCGCCGCAGATTCTTTCGAACGCGCCGGGAATGCACCGGTTCGTGTGGGATTTGCGGTTGCCGCCGCCCGCGTCGGTGTTCCATGAGTATCCGATTTCGGCGATCGTTCACGACACGCCGAGGTATCCAGTCGGCCCCGCGGTTCCGCCGGGCACGTACAGCGTGCGTCTGATCGCGCGCGGCCAGCTTTATGTGCGCCCGTTCGAGGTGAAGATGGATCCGCGCGTGGCGGCCTCGGCTTCCGATTTGGAAGCGCAATTCGCGCTGGCATCGAAAATTTGCGACGCGATGAATGCGAGCTACGCCGCCCTCCAGCAGGTGCGTGCCGTGCGCGCGCAGGCCGAAGCGCTCGCGAAAACAATTCCGAAGGGCGCGTTTGCCGGCGCAGTTCGCGCGCTCGATGAAAAGGCTGAGCGATTTGAAGGAGAGGCGCGGCGATTCGGAACGCTGGCCAAAGAAGACGGATTTGCCAAGTTGAACGGCGCGCTGCTGCAATTGCTTACGGCGGTCGATAGCGCCGATGCCGCGCCGACGGAAACTGCGCAAACGACGTTTGCGGAAGTGAAGCTCACGCTCGGCGAGGTGACTCACGCGTGGGAGGAGGTGAAGGCGCGCGAAATTCCTTCGCTCAATGAGCGGTTGCGCGGCGCGAATTTGCCGGCGATTGATGTGAATGCGGCGCCGCCGCCGATGGAGGAAACCTCCAGCGACGATGAGCCGTAGCGGCAATTTTGCTGTGTGAGTTGGCTCGCATTTCGCCGACATTGAAAACAAAGCGGGAGCCCTTCGGCTGCGCTCAGGACAAGCAATCTCCCGCACTCCAAGGTTCTCATGGAGCGGCGATGCGGAGTTAGGAGGCGATTCGGAAATTGGCAACGCGGGCACGGCATGCCGTGCCCCTACAAGAAAAACAGCGGCGTGTTCGGGAATCGCGCTGGGTCCGGCTTACTTGCGCCATTTCGAGGGAGTTGGATCGTCGCTAGAGTTCGTCGATTTTGGCGGCGAGGATGAAATCGCTTTCGGTGAGGCCGTCGATCTTGTGCGTCCACGTGGTGATTTCGGCTTTGCCCCACGCGAGCAGAATGTCCGGATGATGTCCCTGTTCCTCGGCGAGCTCGCCGACCTTGTTGACGAATGCGAGCGCCTGGCGGAAATCGGGAAACACAAACGTGCGCGAAATATGGTGGGCGTTGATCACTTTCCACAGAGGCAGTTGCTTCGAGAGATTTTCCAGCTCTTTCCCCGAAAGCGCCGGAACGCCTCCGCGGCACGGGACGCATTGTTTGCGCGCCAGATCGGACATGAGCTCCTCCTGTGCGTCAGTGCATTCCGGACGCCGCCGCCCGGGAATTGTTGTACTCGCGGATGTACGCGGCCAGCGCCATTTCCAGCTTCTGCGTCACCGGGCCGGGAGCCGCCGCGATCGCGTGGCCGTTGATTTCGCTGACGCCGAGCAGCTTGCGGTTGGTCGAGGAAATGAAAACTTCTTCGGCGGCGTAGAGATCTTCCGGCAAGAGCGTGCGCTCCTCGACCGGAGCTCCATTGCGTCCGCCGATTTCCAGCAGCACGCCGCGCGTGATTCCTTCCAGGCAGCCGGCGCTTAAAGGAGGAGTGGCGACGCGGCCGCCGCGCACGCAAAAAATATTCGCCGAGGTGCATTCGGCCACTTCGCCGCGCTCGTTCAGCAACACCACTTCGTCGAATCCGGCTTGCTGCGCTTCGTGAAGGCTCCAAACATTGTTAAGCCAGGAAGTGACCTTCACTCCGGCCAGGGGTGAGGCGGCGTGGCGCCCGTGTTCGCGCAGCGCCAGGCGCGCCGGCTCGCGGTGGGGCGGTAAGTCCGAAGAGCAAATGAGCAAATCCACGCGCGGAAATTTTTCATCGCTGCGCCAAAAGCCGGTCTGGTTGTAGATCGCGTAGATTCGCGCGCAGCCTTCGCGCACATGGTTCGCGGCCAGCACTTCCGCGAGCTGCACGCTGACGGTTTCGGGATCGAAGGGAAACGGGCAATGCGTGCGCTCCGCGTCGCGCTGGAGGCGCTTCCAATGCCGCTCGAACGCAAACGGGATTCCCTCGACCACTCGGATTGTTGTGAAGAGCCCCCACCCGCTCAGCAAACCACCCTGGCCGGGAGAGAGCCGCACCTGCTCGATGGGCAGCAGCCGATCGTTGTGATAGACGAGCCGATGGACCATGCACTCCTCCGGCGAAATCAAATTATTCTACCGCAGAATCGAGCCGCGCTGCTGCGCCGCGCCGCTTCTGTGTGCGGGCGGGCGGCCGGTGATGCTTTGATGGAACCTCCTTCCGATGAGTATTGACTCGCTTCGGCGCTGTGCCAACATTGTATGGATACCTCTCGGAGGGCACTGTGCCTGGATTCGCTCGTGCCTTGGTCGTGGCGTCGCTTGTCGCTGCGCTCACGGCTGTCCCCGCGCTGGCGGGAAACGAAAAGCCGCTGGGGATGGTGATTCAGGCCGAGGTCGCGCACCTGGATAATGCGAACGCGGTCGTGGGCGCCACCGTTTATCCCGGCGATGCGCTCGCCACCGAACCCGGCGGGAGCCTGCGCTTGAAGCTGGGCTCGGGCCAGTTGTATCTGCTCGGCTCGTCGGTGGCCACGCTGGCGCAGAATCCCGCGGCGGTGCACGCCGTGGTGAATCGCGGCACCGTAGGATTTTCCACTTCGGCCGGCGATCCCGTGGAACTGGAAACGCCGCTGGGAATCGTGCGGGCGTCGAGCGGAGCGGGCTACGGGCAGGTAACGCTCACCGGCCCGCGGGAAATGATCGTCTCGGCGTATCGCGGCGATTTGATCGTCGATTACAACGGCGAGCTGCACACCATCCCGGAAGGAAAATCGGTGCGCGTGGAGAAGGAGATGGAGGCGTCCGCCGAGCCGGCCGCCGCTCCGCCGCAAACTCCGCAGGGCACGGGAACGCAATCGACGCCGGCGTTGAACACCAAGACAGTGGAGAAAATCGCCGCGGTCGCGGTGGTGGGCCTGGTGAGCTGGCTGATCTTCGACCACCTCTGCGAAAGCTCCTACAAATTCACGAGCTGCTCCCACTAGCCCCGCTTCTCTTCAGCGTGACGGCCAATCCGATGTTGGCGCGAAAAACACCCATGCAAGTTACGGGATGTGGCAGGCGCGGATTCCCTGCTTTTCGAAATACTGCTGGTGATATTCCTCCGCGCGGTAGAATTCCGAGGCGGGAGCAATCTCCGTCACGATCGGCTTCTTGAACGTTCCTGCTTTTTCGAAAGCGGCCTTCGACGCCCGCGCCGCCTCTTCCTGGCTTGGATCGTTGAAGAAAATCGCAGAGCGATATTGTGTTCCGACGTCCGGGCCTTGCCGATTCAGTGATGTGGGATCGTGGCCCTTCCAGAAAACGGAAAGAAGCTGTTCGTACGAAACTTTCGCGGGATCGAATTCCACTTCCACCGCTTCTGCATGGCCTGTCCGTCCGGTGCAAACTTCTTTGTAGGTGGGGTTCTTTACTGTACCGCCGGTGTAGCCGACGGTGGTGGCGAGCACGCCCTTTACCTGCCGGAAAGTGTCTTCGACTCCCCAGAAACATCCCGCTGCGAATGTTGCCTTAGCCATTGTGAAGCTCCTGGTCCCGGAATGTGATTGCGAGCGGTGCCTCTATGTTGCCATATCGCGGCGATTCGGTCGAGCTTGGTCGGAGCCGCGGTTGGCCGGAGAGAAGCGCCAGACATTAGATGGAAACCGGGCGGCCCGGTTGCAGGAGATGATTCGGCGCTGATTCCGCGGGAGGAGACTTCTGGAAGATTTTTTCGAGGATCTCGGGGATTTCGAAGACGGCGCGATTTTCGAAAGCTTTCGCGTTGGCGCGATATCGCGCGAGCGTGGCCGGTTCAATCAGCCGGGCCACCGCCGGAACAATTTCGTCGAAGCTCTCCAGGACCTCGCCCACCTCGTTCTCCAAAATCAAGTCGGCGTTGTAGCGCTCCTGCGGGAGCGTCCATGAATTGCGCTCCACGATGACGGGCAGATGCATGGCGAGGGCTTCGCTCAGGCTGCCCGGGCCGGGCTTGCCGATGAAGAAATCGGCGAGGTGCATGTAGTGGTTTACGCGCGTGGTAAATCCCTCGACGAATCGAGGCAGGCGCGGCTTGCCCTGGCGCAGCGCGCGCGCGAGTTTTTCATTTCGTCCACAGATAAAAATCATTTGGAGCTCTAGCGAAGAGCGGTCGAGTTTCCCGGCGATCTCGCGCATCACCTGCGAACCATGGCCGCCGAACAGCACCAGCGCCGTGGGAAGGTCTCCGCACAATCCCAGCTTTTGGCGTTCGGCCATGCGATCTTCGACGGGGAGATCGTAAAAGCGCGGATGAAGAATCATTCCCGAGGCGCGGAAGACGCGGCCGTCGGTGTGTCCGTGCGCGCGGGCTTGCGCGATCGCGCGATCCGAGCCGCAGACGAAATACTGCGGCTGCCGCTCGATCCAGAAATGCGGGGGATAGTCCGCCAGGTCGGTGAGAATCGTGACGAAGGGCCGATCAGGAAATGCGAGGCGAAAGCTTTCGCCCAGGGCGCGATTGAAATGCGGAACAAAAGAGACGACCATGTCCGGCTGCGTTTCGCGCCAGTGCGCTTCGAGCATGTGGACCGTCGAGCGGTGATACACGCGGATCGCCAGTTGCAGAACTTTCATGAGCTGGGCGCTGCCCAGCGTCCAGCCCTCACGCAGCATCAGGTTATAGAAGTCCTGGATCCGTATGCCCGCGTACTTTTTCAGGATGTCGAGCTTGTCGAGGAGTTCCTGGAGGTTGAGGAGGCGGACTTTCCAAGGACGCCCCTGGGCCTTCACGGCCATCTCAAGTGCCGTAGCAGCAGCACGATGGCCGCCTCCGGCGTCGAAAAACACGAACTCGATTTCCCGCATGCCGGGGGGATTCTGGCACGGCAAGGGCCGCGCAATGCTAAAATTCTGTAAAATTCGCATGGGGTGTATGCAAACGATTAAGTAGCTGTATTTTCAGAACTTTAGCGTGAATGTCACGTGGCTGTAACGCAGGTTTTCCACAATTGAAAGCGTGAAGTGCGACATGCATGTCCACTCCTACTTTTCCGGGCCATGCACTACTCCTTTTGTGTCCAAGTTCTGCCGCGAAAGTTTCAACGATCCCGTGGAAGTTTACGATCTCTTGCAGCGCCGCGGGATGGATCTTTTCACGCTCACCGACCACGATTCCATTGACGGCACCGAAATCCTGCACAACCGCCCCGGCTTTTTCCCGAGCGAAGAGCTCACCTGCCGGATGCCGAGCGGCACCGAAGTGCACATCGGCGTTTACGACCTTACCGAGCGGCAGCACGTCCAGCTCCAGCAGCGGCGGAAAGACCTCGTGGCTCTGCTGGTGTACCTCACCGAGCGACGCCTCTTCTTCAGCATCAATCATGTTTTCTCCAGCCTCACCGGGCGCCGCGACCGCGAAGACTTCACCTGGTTCCGCGAATATTTTCCGGCCATTGAAACACGCAACGGACACATGCTCGAGAGGGCCAATGCACATGCCGCACGGCTGGCCAAGCAATGGGAAAAGATTGCGATCGGCGGAAGCGATGCGCATGCCCTGCTGTCCGCGGGGACGACTTACACCGAGGTCCCCAGCGCGCGCGACAAGGAAGAGTTCTTCGACGGGTTGCGGGCCGGGCTGGGCCGCGTCGGCGGAGAATCCGGCTGCTTCTCGAAGCTCACCCGCGACGTCTTCCTGATCGCCGCCGAACTGATGCGCGAGAAGTGCTGGACCGCGCTGCTCGCTCCGCTGGCGGTGCTGATCCCCGCGATCACGCTGTGGAATTACCGGGACGAGCACGCGTTCTGCCGCCGGTGGGCGGCTGAAGTTCTCGGCGGGACCGAAAAACGCGAGCGTCCTCATTGGATCACCGTGCGCCCGGCGGTGGCGGAGGAGTGGGTATGACCGTCGCCCGTGCGGTATGGAACCAGATCGAATCGAACGATCACCGGCTCATGCGCCGCGTGCACCAGTGGCGCGCGCCGCGCTGGGTCCGCATTCTGATGATCCTCGCCACGCGCGGCGGCGATGGATGGCTGTGGTATTCGCTGGGCGTCATCCTGCTCGTCCTGGGCGGAGAGCACCGCTTCGCCGCTGTCGGCGCCGCAGCCACTGCCGCTGTGGCTGGAATTCTCATCTTCCGCGCTCTGAAGCGCACCAGCCGCCGCCGGCGCCCCTGCGAAATCGAACCGCATTGCTGGTCCTCGATCCTGCCTCCGGACATGTATTCGTTTCCGTCGGGCCATTCGATCACCGCGTTCGGAATCGCCTTCGCCGTCGGAGCTTTCTACCCCGATCTGCAAAGCCCGTTGTTCCTCGTGGCGCTGCTGGTGGCGAGCTCCCGGATCATTCTCGGAATGCATTTTTTGAGCGACGTCATTGCTGGCTCGGCGATTGGAACTGGGCTCGGCTACCTGACCTGTCACCTTTTCGCCGGCTTTCCAAAATTCCACTAGGCGGATTGCTTGGCGGGCCGGGCTGCTGCCGGGTTGGCAAGAGCCGCGGGCAGGTCTTTCGCGCGAAGGATTTCCACCACCGCGCGATAGAGCCTCGCGCGATTTTCCTGGCGTTCGCTGGCGCGCGTGATGTAGCGAACGAGGATGTTCACGCCTCCTAACGCGAGCGGGCGGACGCTGAGCGAAGGATCGGCGGTGAACGAGCGTTTCCCGGCACCGGGCGCCACGCGCTCCCATTCTTTTTCCGCCAGCCGCGCATTTTCCGCGCTCACTTCCGTGGCGACTTTCCGGATGGCTTCGGCGATCGGGTACGGATCCGTCTCCTGCGGCACCTGCACTTGAAGCTCATCCCAGAGCCATTGGCCCGCGGAAGAAAAATTGAAATAATGGCCTTCGATGGCGAAGCTGTTGACGAAGGTCACTTTGCGGCCGGTGGGATGCGCGGCATCGAGCCAGTTGCCGGTTTCGAGCAGCACCGTGTGCAGCGGGCCCACTTCGACCACTTCGCCGCCCACGCCATTGATCTCCACCCAATCGCCGGGCCGGATGCCGTCTTTGCCCATCAGGATGAACCAGCCGATGAAGCCAACGATGAAATCCTTGAGCGCGACAGTCAGCCCCGCGCCCGCAAAGGCGAGGATGGTGGCAAAATTCGCGGGCTGCCCGAAGATCACGAGCAGAATCAGGATAATGCCGAGCGCCTGCACGCCCAGCAGAATTCCGGCGCGGGCGGTGTGAAGCTGGCGGTTTTCCGTCGAGAGATCGGCAAAAAATTTCTGGATGAGTTCGTTCGCGAGGAAAACCACCAGCGCGATCAGAAAAATCCAAAAGGCTGCCAGAAAGACTCCGTGCAGGAACGCCTGCCGGCGCGCAGTTATATACGTGATCCAGTTGCCGTACACGCCGGCAAGCTGCTGTTCACATTCGATCCGCTCGTCGAATTGAGAGAGTTTTTTTTGGTCGAGCGCGAGCTGCTTGAGGACGGCCACAGCCGAGAGTGGTGCAGCGGGAGCGTTTGCGTCGGCGGGATTCGCAGCTTGCTGCGCAGCGGCACGTTTTTTGGGCAGAATTGTTTTCTGGGCTTTCTCTTCGGTGAGGGTTTTTTCGAGCGCTTCGTGATCGCTTGAAAGCGCCGTGGCGCGAGCGGCTGCATTTTGCTGCGCGTCACGCAAGAGGTTTTGTTTCGTGCGCAGCGAGAGCAGGGCCTCACCAAGCGCGAGGATGCTCTTGGCTTTCGTCAGCTCCGGAGGCGGCGCGGCGGCGGCTGCGGCGGCGGGCTGAGGCTTGTCCACGGAGCTCGAGGAACTTTTGTGCTGGTCGAGCAAGCGCTGGATGGTGGCGTGGCGGTCGCCGCCGGCGCGGATGAGATCTTCGTGCGCGTCGTCGAGCTCGTCCTGATCGAGCGTGAGCTGGGCGGTGGCGCCGTCGAGCTGTTCTTGAATCGCGTCTTTGGCGCTGGCCCGCGCTTTGGCGAGCTGGCCGGTGAGTTTATCGACGAGATCTTGATCCGTGGCGACGTGATTTTCTGCGTCCTTGATGCGCGCGGTGAGTTGGCGCGTCTCCGGCGTCAGCGGCGCGGGGTTTTCCGTGGCGTCTTCGAGCGCAGCGGCAAAAGCGAGGTCGATGGAGTGGTCGGCGAGTTCTAGCGCTTGATGGGAGTAGTCCTCCTCGGTGGGTGTGACGGCCAGCGCAGCCAATTGCTTGGCCGTATCGAGCGCGCGCGTGTCCACCGCATCGGAGGAGTGCTTTGCAGCGGTGCGAATATCGCGCAGGCGAGTCTGATAATTCGCCCAATGGCGCGTGTAAATCACGGCGCCGAGCGCGGCGAGAACCAATACAACCAGGACCGCCAGGACCGCTTTTTGATAGGTCTTCATCGGCTCCGTCCCGGGTGAGATTGTAATATGCCGATTGCCGGAGCGAGCGGGTAATTCGACCGGATTGTGGTTGCGGCCGGCATCTACAAATCCAGCGGCAGCGGGCTTTTGCCCGTGATCAGGCGCGCCGAGCGGTCATATGTCACGTAGAGATACGCCCACTGCAAAAGAATTAAAAGGCGGCTTTTGAATTCCACGATATAGAGCAAGTGAACGAACAGCCAGATCAGCCAGGCGGGCAAGCCGGAAAGCCGCAGCCAATTCAAATCGGCGACGGCGGCAGCGCGTCCGAGAGTGGCGAGATTGCCTTTGTCGAAGTAATGGAACCGCTCAATTTTCTCCCCGCGCAGGCGGTGAACAATTGCCTTTGCAGCGTAGCGGCCCTGCTGAATGGCGGGCTGAGCCACGCCCGGGAGCGGCTGGCCCGTCTGGTGGCTGAAATTCGCGAGATCGCCAATCACGAAAATTTCTGGATGGCCGGGAATCGTCAGATCCGGCTCGACAATCACCCGGCCCGCTCCATCGAGCGGCGCTCCGGCCTCTTGCGCAAGGATGCGGCCGAGCGGCGAGCCAAGCACGCCGGCGGCCCATAGTACCGTGCGCGTGGGAATTGCCTGCGTGCGTTCGCCTTCACGAATCGTGACCGAGTCCGCAGTAATGTTTGTGACCATCGCACCGGTGCGGATGGTGACTCCCAGACGCTCGAGCATCTCTCGCGCGGCGGCCGAGAGGTTTGCCGGATACGTGTGCAGAACACGGTCCAGGCCCTCGACAAGAATGATCTGAGCTTCTGTGGGATCGATCCGGCGGAAATCGTAACGCAAAGTGTCGTTGGCAATTTCGCCGAGAGCGCCTGCCAGCTCCGCGCCGGTGGGGCCGCCGCCGACAATCACGAACGTCATCCACGCGCGAATTTTTTCGGGGTCGGATTCTCGCTCGGCGGTTTCAAAGGCGAGGAGAATCCGGCGGCGCATGTCGGTGGCGTCTTCGACGGTCTTTAATCCCGGAGCGAACTGCTCCCATTCGTCGTGGCCGAAATACTGGTGGCTCGCGCCGGTAGCGACGATGAGGGTGTCGTAATCGAGCGAGCCGTCGCTCAGGATGACGCGCCGCTTCGCAGCGTCAATGTGAATCGCTTCGGCGAGCAGCACCTCCGTGTTCTTCTGCTTTTTCAGGATGTGGCGCAGCGGCGCCGCGATATTCGCGGGCGAGAGCGTGCCCGTCGCCACCTGATAGAGCAGGGGCTGGAACAAATGGTAGTTGCAGCGGTCCACCAGCGTGACCTGAACCGGGGCGCGCTTCAGTTTGCGCGCGGCCGCGAGACCGCCGAAGCCGCCGCCTAGAATCACCACCCTATGCGGCTGCGCCATCGGTTCTTTCGGCGCCATGTGAGCCCCCGTCTGGGATAGCAGGCTTGAGGATCGTATTTCGACGCAATTTCACCCCCTTATTTTCTGACGATTAGAAATGGTTCCGGTCCTTTATTTTCATGGAGTTACGGCGATTTCTACTCGAATTGAGTGACGATTAGAAATCGTGCTCCGCGCTGCCCTCAATCCGGCTCGAACCCCCATTCTCATCAGACGGCGATAGCGCATACCATTTTGGAGCCTAGCGCGAAGCGGAGCCGGATGGAAGGATGTAGTGCGGTGGAGGACTAGTACCAGGCGGAATGGTGCTCATGGAACTGCAAGGTTCCCTGATGAATACGGCGCGGCAGCCGATTGCGGAGTCGATGCAATTGGCAGAGAATCGGGGCCAGAAGCCCAGGCCCGGAAACGGGGGACAGCCGCATGGCCGCATTTTCAGTTGTGGATATTTCACATTTCACGCGAGGCGCGACTTCCGCCGGGACGCAACGCGCGAAGCACGAGCTGGCGCGGCGCGTGGATGAAGTCTGCCGCGAGACCGGCTTCCTGGCGATTGAGGGGCATGGTGTGTCGAGCCAGATCATCGACCGCGCGTGGGACGCGGCGCGGAAATTTTTCGATTTGCCGCTGGAAAAAAAGCTCGAAGTGAAGATGCCTTACGCCGGATACCCCTACGGCTATTCACCGCTCCAGGCCGAGGCGCTGGCGAAATCGCTCGGCGAAGAAACGCCGCCCGACCTGAAAGAGAGCTTCAGCATCGGCCCGCTCCATCCGGGCCCTCGCGATGAGAATGATCCGCACGCCGACTTCCGGTACGCGGCGAACCTGTGGCCCAGGGAGCCGCGGGAATTCCGCGCTGCATGGACGGCTTACTACGAGGCGCTCGGCGACCTGGCGGGGCGCATCATGAGAATCTTTGCGCTGGCGCTAGATTTGCGGGAGGATTTTTTCGAGCCGATGATCGACGACCCCATCAGCGCGATGCGCGCGCTGAATTATCCGCATCCATCGCAGGCGCCGCGAGCCGGGCAATTGCGCGCGGGGGCTCACAGCGATTACGGCAGCCTCACCATCCTTCTGGCGGATTCGGCGCCGGGCGGGCTCGAAATTCGCATGCCGGCCGGGGCGTGGGAGCCGGTGCCGATCGAGCCGGGCGCCTTCGTGGTGAATATCGGCGACCTGATGGCGCGCTGGACGAACGATCGCTGGGTCTCGACGCTGCACCGCGTGGTGAATCCGCCGCCCGACGCAGGCGGCTCGACGCGGCGGCAATCGATCGCGTTTTTCCACCAGCCGAATTGGGAGGCGGTGATCCAGTGCATTCCCACGTGTCTTGCGCCCGGAGAGAAGCCGAAGTATGCGCCGGTCGGGTCGGGAGCGCACTTGATGGAAAAATTCCATCGGTCGGTGAAGATAGGGACGGCGGCGCGCGCGAAAGGCACAGCTTGAAATTCGGCGTCAGGTTTTCTGGTAGGGGCACGGCATGCCGTGCCCGGCGCGATAGGAGCACGCAGGAAATTCTTCGAGCGGCGGAAAGTTGGGTGAAAGGAATTCAGGTGGGAGCCCCCGCATTTATGCGGGGGAAGCGGTTGAGCGCTCCGGGAAACGCCTCGAATTCAATGCGGCGCTTTAGCGCTGGGCCGTGAAGCCGCCCGGGCCTAAAGGCCTTTTCACCCTCGAGGGCTTTTCCGCTGGAGTGAAGTCCAGCTCCCCCCTGCTAAAGCAGGGGGCTCCCACCTTCCAAAGACTCAGGAGCGACCCGTCCGGGGCCGAGGACGGCTGCCTCATGCCGGGATTGGTGCTCGTCGGAGCGCAGGCAAGAGTGCCTGCGCGACTGGGGCGGCTTACGTGCGGGAGAGGGCGGAAAGGGCAACGGCAATTTGCGCGGCCACGCGGGCGTTTTCTGTGAGCAGCGCGATATTGGCCGTGAGCGTGCGGCCAGCGCTTTCTTTTGCCAGGCGCTCGAGCAGGTAGGGCGTCACTTGCTTGCCTGAAATTCCGGCGGCTGCGGCGGACTCAAGCGCGCTCGCGATCCAACTTTCCAGTTCCGCGCGCGGAATGGCGCTCGAGGCCGGCGGAGGATTGCCGAAAACGATTCCCGACGGAAGCCCGAGCTGCCATTGAGTGACCATCAGGCGCGCCGCGGCATCCGGGGAATCGACGCGCGAATCGAGCGCGAGCCCGCTCTCGCGCGAATAAAACGCCGGAAATTCGCTCGTCCCATAGCCGACGACGGGAACACCGAGCGTCTCGAGCATCTCGAGCGTGCGAGGCAGATCGAGAATAATTTTCGCGCCCGAGCAAACCGCCGCGACGGGTGTGCGCGCCAGTTCCGCGAGGTCGGCGGAAATATCAAACGTGTCCTGCGCGCCGCGATGCACGCCGCCGATTCCGCCGGTGGCAAAGACGCGAATCCCGGCCTCCGCAGCAATCCACATCGTGGCGGCAACCGTGGTGGCGCCGGGCTTGCCCGAAACGAGCACCGGAGAAAGATCGCGGCGGCTCACCTTGGCGACGTGCTCGGCGTTGGCGAACAGCGCGATTTCCTCAGAGGAGAGGCCTGCGACCAGGCGTCCGTTCATCAGGCCGATTGTTGCGGGAACCGCGCCCTCGCCGCGCACCACGGCTTCCATCCGCCGGGCGGTTTCGAGATTGTGCGGACGCGGCAAGCCGTGAGCGATGACGGTGGATTCAAGCGCAACCACCGGCTTGCCCGAGGCCAGGGCCGCAGCCACTTCAGGCCGAATTTCGAGGAACGGATTCATCTCTTTTTCTGCGGCGGACGTAAGATTCAGTGCGCTCCATCAGCCGCTCGGGGCGCAAATCGGGCGGGACCGACTCGCGCGTTTCCACCGCCAGGCTCGCGGCGGCCAAGCCAAGGACCGCAGGTTCATACGCACCAGGGCGAAGGATTCCATAGGCGTAGCCCGCCACCAGCGCGTCGCCCGCACCGGTGACGTCCACCACTTTTTTCGGAGGAATGGCCGGGAGAAAGCGGCCGCCGCGCGAGTCGTCAATATAGACGCCTTCGCTGCCGAGCGTGAGAACCACCGTGCCGACCCCCGAACGGCGAAGCTTCGCGGCCGCTTGGATCACATCTTCGCGCGATTCGACGGGCTGGCGCGTGAGCTCGGCGGCTTCCTTGCGATTGGGAAACAGGACATCGACGGCTGCCAGAGCGCGGCGAAAGCGGGAGGATTTCGCAATCGAGATGGGATCGGCGAGCACGGTGGCGCGGCCCTTGTGGTGGAGCAAGAGTCGCTCGATCGTGGCGGCGGGCAGGTTGGCGTCCACGACCCACACGGCGTGCTCTTTGAGGCGCGGGGCCATACGGTCGGCCCACGCGGGATCGAGATCGTCGAAAATGGCCATGTCGGCAAGGCCGATGAAGAGTTCGCCATCGGGCTGAAGCAGGGCGCTGTAATTGGCGGTCGGATGGGCGCGCGAGCGGGTGAGTTGGCAGATGCCGACATGCGCCAGCTTCAAGACGTGCTGGATGGTGTTGCCCGAGCCGTCGCTGCCGAAAATGGAGAAAATCTCGACGGGGCAGCGCAGACGTCCCAGGCACTGCGCGATATTGGCTGCCACGCCGCCGGGGTTGGAGGTGACCGTCACGGGATTGGACGTGCCCGGGCGGAATTCGCCCTCGGCGCGGACCTTGCGGTCCATCACCACGCCGCCGATGCAGGCGATTGTTTTTTCCATGGGGGACATGCCGGCGCGCCATCATACCAATCAATTAAGCGGGGGAGAAATCGGTGGCCCGAAGGGAGCCGGATGCAGAAAGGCAGAGCGGCGTCGTTCCCGCGATACGCCAACCCATTGGCAGATAATGAGTTAGCGTACTTACGAAATCCTTACGACTCGCTTATGAGTTCCTGATGAATGAGGCGTAGCCTCAACCAGGCTTTTCTGCGCCTGGGTGCGCGAGGGGAAGTGCGCCCGGCGGCAGAAGGAGGACATGGGTGGCAATTTTCCTGGCGCTCTCGATCGGACTGACGGGCACATTCTTCGTACACGTTCTTCGCGAATTCCACCGGGATTGGAAGGACGGCGCGGGAGTTTCAAGAAATCGAGGAATTCGCAACACCGATTCGCTGATGCACACCGACTGATTCCGGAAGGGCCGGTGCAGAGTTTCATTCCGCGCAACTGAGAACCCCACAACATCCTGGGCCGACACGACGTGTGGGATGATGTGCGCGAATCCGGCTCCAGAACGATAGCGTGGGTCAACGGCGGCAATTCGAGGCGAAGGACCGAGCGGGGAATCAAAATTCCGGAAAGGAGGAACTTCCATGCTGAAGTTCCTATTCGATCATCAGCGGCAACTGACGTTGTGCCTTGCGGTGTTGATGCTCGGGCAAGCGCCGTGTTTGGCGCAGACCGAGGGCCCGATACCGAATCCGCAAGGCCCTGCGGCTGACCAGCAGATCCCACCTGCCGTTGCCAAAGAGCTTGAGGCGATGCGGAAGCGCATCGATGAGCTCGAAGCCCAGTTGAAACAGCACAAGGCCGAGTCGCAGCCCACCACGGCAGTGCCTTCCGCAAAAGGCACCGTGCCCGTTCCCTCGTCGGCGGTAGCTCCTACTTCGGCCGGAGCGGCAAATGTTGCGCCCGAGCAGCCGGCGGAAGTTGCTCCCTTCTCCGACGCGGACTGGACCTGGCTGAACGGCAATCCCCGCACGAAGGAGATTTACTGGGACACGAAGTTCTTCACTCCTGAAATCCGGGTGGACACGAACTACGTGTTCGATTTCAACCATCCGACCGATCACACGATCGGCGGATCGAGCGAACTTTTCCGGTCGCAGGAAGTGCAGCTCGAGCAACTGGGCGTGGGCGGCGACTTCCACTACGAAAATGTCCGCGGCCGGCTGATGACGCAGATCGGGATGTATTCGGTAACGACGCCGAGGAACGACCCGAGCGTGGGGCACGGCCAGTGGGATCTGGACGGAGCTTATCGTTACATTTCCGAGGGGTACGGCGGGTACCACTTCAACGTGATGCAAGGGATCAACGTGGATGCGGGTATCTTTCTCTCGTACATTGGCCTGTTCAGTTACTACAATTTTGACAATTGGGCCTATCAGCCTTCGTACGTTTCCTCGAACACTCCGTGGTTCTTCACAGGAATGCGAATACAGATTTTTCCGACGAGGCACCTGAAGATCGAACCGTGGATCATCAATGGCTGGCAATCGTATGCTTCGGCGAACCATCGGCCGGGGCTCGGCGGACAACTGAAGTGGACGCCCACGAGCTGGATCAACATCATTTCCAATAATTACGGCTTGGGCGAGGATGATCTGTTCACGCCCCATCGCGAGCGCATTCACACCGACAACAGCGTCGAGGTGAAATATTTCGACCGCCCCGATAATCGCCTGCTCGACAAGATGGCGTTCACTTTCACCGGCGACCTGGGCTGTGAATTCGGCGCCGGCGTGAGCTGCCACGGCGACACGCGCAACGGACCCAAGCAGAGTTTCGTGGGCTACATGCTTTACAACCGCTGGTGGTTCGACCGGGACAAGTACGGATTGACACTGGGTGGCGGGGCCATCAACAATCCAGGGCGCTATCTAGTGCTGCTGCCTCCGATTAACGGCGAGACCGCCGTGACCGCTTCCACGAATTCGCCGTACTTCACCGAAAATCCCGGCGACCCGTTCAAAGCGTGGGATTCCTCGATCACGTTCGACTACATGCCGAAGCAATACATCACCTTCCGGTGGGAGTACGACTACCGCCACGCGAATGTGCCGTACTGGTCGGGGCAGGGCGGGATTACGCCCCCCGGCGGCAATACCGGCTTTCCCACGCAGTTCGTATGCCTGAACGGCGCCACCTCCGGGCAGACCGTGCTGGCAGCCGCGCAAACAGCCTGCACAGGGATGGGATCGGGCGTGTGGTTCCCGGATCTTCGCCGGGATGAGCATTTCATCGACATGGCGATCATGGTGAAGTTCTAACGAGGCGGAGAAGGAGAAGCCATGCTGGATATCGTTTTCATTGCATGCACAGTCGGGTTTTTTCTTGTCGCGCTGGCCTATGTTTGGGGCTGCGAACAGCTGAAGTAAGGAGCGGGGAAAATGGCGGGAAATATACTGCTTCTGGGAATTTCAACGGCGCTGCTGGTGTATTTGCTGGCGGCGCTGCTCTGGCCGGAGAAGTTCTGACATGACAGCAAACGGGTGGTTCCAAATCGGTTTTTTCCTGCTGGTCATTTTGCTAGTGACCAAGCCGCTGGGCCTTTTCATGAAGCGCGTTTTCGCCCGCGAGAAGACGTTCCTGGACCCGGTGATGCGGCCCGTGGAGCGCTTGCTCTACCGCATGACGGGCGTGGACGAAGAGCGCGAAATGCGCTGGACGGAATATACCTTCGCGATGCTGCTGTTCAGCGGCGTCTCCATGGTGGTGCTATACCTGATCGAGCGGCTCCAGCACGTGCTGCCGTGGAATCCGCAGAAGCTGGCAGCGGTCGCTCCGAACCTGGCGTTCAATACGGCGGCGTCGTTCACTACGAACACGAACTGGCAGTCGTACACGCCGGAAACCACCATGAGCTATTTCACGCAGATGGCCGGGCTGGCGTATCACAACTTCCTTTCTGCGGCGGTGGGGATTGCGATCGCGATCGCGCTGGTGCGCGGGATTTCACGGCGCGAATCGGAGACCATCGGAAATTTCTGGGTGGATCTCACGCGCTGCGTTTTGTGGGTGCTGCTGCCGTTGTCCCTGGCAGTGTCGCTGGTGTTCGTCTCGCAGGGAGTGGTGCAGAACCTGAAACCGTATGACACGGCGGTGCTGGTGAATCCTCAGACCGTGCAGCAAACCGGCGCGGATGGGAAGACCACCACACAAACCGTGACGGAGCAGAAAATCGCGCAGGGCCCCGTGGCTTCACAAGAGGCCATCAAGATTCTGGGGACGAACGGCGGCGGATTCTTCAACGCCAATAGCGCGCATCCGTTCGAGAATCCCACGCCGTTCTCGAATTTTCTTCAACTCGTGCTGATCTTTGCGATCCCGGCGGGGCTGACCTACACGCTGGGCCAGATGACGGCGTCACCCCGGCACGGCTGGGCGGTGTGGGGCGCGATGGCCTTGTTGTTCGCCGCAGGCGTTACGGCCGCGTATGCGGCGGAAGCGCAGAGCAACCCGCTGCTCCACGGCGTGGACCAGAAGACAAGTGCGATGCAATCGGGCGGCAATATGGAAGGAAAAGAAGTCCGCTTCGGGATCGCCAATTCGGCGCTGTATGCCACCGTGACCACCGACGCGAGCTGCGGCGCCGTGAACTCGATGCATGATTCGTTCACGCCGCTCGGCGGGATGATTCCGCTCATCAACATGATGCTGGGCGAAGTGGTGTTTGGGGGAGTGGGCGCGGGACTCTACGGAATCCTCGTGTTCGTGATTCTGGCGGTGTTCATTGCCGGACTGATGGTGGGCCGCACGCCCGAATACCTGGGCAAGAAAATCGAATCGTACGAAGTGAAGATGGCCATGCTTTCAGTGCTGATCTTCTCGCTAACGATCCTAATCTTCACGGCGATTTCCGTGGTGTCGGCGCGGTACGGCCTGCCGGGAATCACCAACCCGGGGCCGCACGGGCTTTCGCAGATCCTGTACGCGTACACTTCCTCCACCGCCAACAACGGCTCGGCGTTCGCCGGAGGAAACTGGAACACGGTGTGGTACAACACGACCACGGGATTTTCCACGCTGCTCGGGCGGTTTATCGCGCACATTCCGATTCTGGCGATTGCCGGGAGCCTGGCGCGAAAGAAGCTCGTTCCCGAATCGGCGGGAACTTTCCCGGTGACCACGGCCTTGTTTGCCACGCTTCTGGTATCGGTGGTGCTGATCGTGAGCGCCTTGACTTTCTTCCCGGCGCTGAGCCTCGGGCCGATCCTGGAGCACCTGCTGATGCATGCCGGAAACGTTTTTGGGGGATAGAACCATGAGCGCGGAAATGACCATGACTCCCGAAGCGGTGAAGCCGCCGGAGGGAGGAAGCAAAAAATTGAGAGGGACGAAGAAGTCGTTGTGGACGGGCGGGATTGTCACCGGAGCGTTCAAGGACTCGTTTGTGAAACTGAACCCGCGGACACTGATGAAGAATCCGGTGATGTTCGTGGTGGAAGTGGGCGCGGTGGTCACGACGGTGGAGCTCATCAGCCATTTCATGGGCCACAAGGCTGGTCTGGCGTTCGAGCTTCAGATCACGCTGTGGCTGTGGTTTACGGTGCTGTTTGCCAATTTTGCCGAGGCGATGGCGGAAGGCCGCGGCAAGGCCCAGGCGGAGACGTTGCGCAAAGCACGCGCGGAAACGCACGCGCGGCGAATGAAGGCCGACGGCAAGTATGAGGACGTTCCGGGCTCGAAGCTGCGCGTGGAGGATATCGTCGTCGTTCGCGCCGGCGAATTCATTCCCGGAGACGGCGAAGTAGTCGTGGGCGTCGCCTCGGTGGACGAATCGGCCATCACGGGCGAATCGGCGCCGGTGATTCGAGAAGCGGGCGGCGACCGTTCGGCGGTGACCGGCGGAACGCGCGTCCTTTCCGACGAGATTACGGTGAAGATCACTTCGAACCCGGGCGAAACGTTTCTTGACCGGATGATCAAGCTCGTGGAAGGCGCCGAGCGGCAAAAAACGCCCAACGAAATCGCGCTGAATATTTTGCTGGCCGGGCTGACGATTATTTTTCTGCTCGCGGTGGTCACGTTGCAACCGATGGCGATTTATTCGGGCGCGCCGCAGTCGGTGTTCGTGCTGATTTCGCTGCTGGTGTGCCTGATTCCTACGACGATCGGCGGGCTGCTGTCGGCGATCGGCATCGCGGGAATGGACCGGGTGGTGCAGCGCAACGTGCTGGCCATGTCGGGCCGCGCGGTGTAAGCGGCGGGCGACGTGGATACGCTTCTGCTGGATAAAACCGGCACGATCACGCTCGGCAACCGGCGCGCCACCGAATTCATTCCTGCGCCGGGAGTGAGTGAAGGTGAACTGGCCGATGCCGCCCAGCTCGCTTCGCTCGCGGACGAAACGCCGGAGGGCCGGTCGATCGTGGTGCTGGCGAAAGACAAGTACGGCTTGCGCGGCCGCGAGCTTACGCACATGGCTGCGAATTTCATTCCCTTTTCCGCGACCACGCGAATGTCGGGCGTCGATATGGACGGCCGTGAAATCCGCAAAGGCGCATTCGACGCGATGACGCATTACGCGGCGCAGGGCGGCAATCGCGTTCCATCGGAAGTGGAAGACTCGGTGAAGGCCATTTCCGCGGCCGGCGGGACTCCTCTCCTTGTGGGCGAAGATCGCAAAATTCTGGGAGTGATTTATTTGAAGGACATCGTCAAAGGCGGAATGCGCGAGCGCTTCGATCAGCTTCGCGCCATGGGAATCCGCACGGTGATGATTACCGGAGACAATCCGCTCACGGCCGCTGCCATCGCGCGGGAAGCCGGCGTGGACGACTTTCTCGCGCAAGCGAAGCCCGAAGACAAGCTCGCGCTGATCCGCCGCGAACAGGCCAAAGGAAAGCTGGTGGCCATGACCGGCGACGGCACCAACGACGCGCCGGCGCTGGCGCAAGCCGACGTGGGTCTCGCAATGAATGCCGGCACGCAGGCGGCAAAAGAAGCTGGCAACATGGTGGACCTCGACTCGAACCCGACGAAATTGATCGAAGTGGTCGAGATCGGAAAGCAATTGCTGATCACGCGGGGCGCGTTGACCACTTTTTCGGTGGCCAACGACGTGGCGAAATATTTTGCGATTATTCCGGCGATGTTCGCGGGAGCATTTCCCGTGCTGAATGTGCTGAACGTGATGGCGCTGAAAACGCCGCAGTCGGCGGTGCTTTCGGCCGTGATCTTCAATGCTCTCATCATCATCGCGCTGGTGCCGCTGGCGCTGCGCGGCGTCCGCTACCGGCCCGTGGGCGCCGAAGCGCTGCTGCGGCGAAATCTGCTCATCTACGGGCTCGGAGGAGTGATCGCTCCGTTTATCGGAATCAAGCTGATCGACATGCTGATTACGTGGATCCGCTGGGCGTGAGGAACCTATGAAAAAGAATCTGCTGATTTCCATCTGGATGACGCTGGCGACCACCGTGCTGCTGGGGATCATCTACCCGCTCGTCGTGACCGGCCTGGCGCAGCTGATCTTTCCGCGGCAAGCCAACGGAGAACTGATCCGCGCCGGCGGGAAGATTGTCGGGTCGAGCTTGATCGGCCAGCCTTTCACTTCGCCGGGCTATTTCCATTCACGCCCTTCGGCCGCGAATGGGACCAATCCCGCGGGGTACGATGCGCAATCTTCGAGCGGATCGAATCTGGGTCCGACGAATAAAGCTCTGACGGACCGGGTTGCGGCGAGCGTGCAGGCGATGCAAGCCGAGAATCCCCATGCTCCTGTCCCCATCGATCTGGTAACCACGTCCGGTTCGGGCTTGGATCCGCACATTACGCCGGCTGCTGCGGAATTCCAGGTGCCGCGCGTGGCCCGCGAGCGGAGGATGAGCGAATCGGACGTTCAGGCGCTTGTGGCCAGGCACACCGAACCGCGGCAACTGGGATTCCTGGGCGAGCCGCGCGTGAATGTACTCGAGCTGAATCTGGATTTGGATGGCACGCACCCGATGCGGTGATTGTGCCGTAGGTCGTCCGACGTGAGCGCTTCCAATCTGCTTCAATACGGAGTTTTCCTCGCCGTCGTAACCGTCCTTGTGAAACCACTCGGCGGGTACATGGCTCGTGTCTTCAGCGGCGGACGCACTTTTCTGGACCCGTTGTTATGCCCGCTCGAGCGGCGGCTTTACCGGATGACGGGTGTCGATCCCGACGATGAGATGGATTGGAAGAGATATGCCACAGCGTTCGTCCTTTTCAGCTTGACCGGAACTCTCCTGCTGTATGCCCTGCTAAGACTTCAGCGCTTCCTGCCCTGGTTTTTTCCCGGCTCACAAACGGCGCCGGTCACTCCCGATCTGGCGATGAATACCGCGATCAGTTTTGCCACAACCACCACGTGGCAGGCTTACGCAGGCGAATCGACCATGAGCTACACAAGCCAGATCGCCGGACTCATGGTGCAGAATTTTCTTGCGGGCGCGTCGGGGCTGGCGGTGGGCGTGGCCTTCATCCGGGGCCTGGCGCGTGAACAGACCTCGCGCATCGGAAATTTTTGGGTGGATATGACGCGCTCTCTCCTCTGGGTTCTTCTGCCCATCTCGCTGCTTGGCAGCCTCGTCCTCGTCTGGCAGGGAGTGCCGATGAATTGGCACGAGTACACGCAGGCAAAAATGCTGGATGGCGGACAGCAAATTATCGCGCAAGGGCCCGTCGCGGGATTTGAGATCATCAAAAACCTGGGGACGAACGGCGGCGGCTTTTTCAACGCCAATGGCGCGCATCCGTATGAAAATCCCACACCGCTCGCCAATTTCTTCGAGCTGCTTGCCATCGCCGTATTGCCTGCGGCCTTCACGAACACCTTCGGGCGAATGATCGGGCGTCCGCGGCAGGGCTGGCTGCTTTACTGCGTGATGATGGTGCTGCTGATTCCCGGCCTGGTGCTGTGCGGATGGGCGGAGCAGCGCGGAAACCCGCGGCTCAAGCGAATTCCCGGGCTGGCCGCCACGATGGCGCACAAACAGCCCGGCGGAAATATGGAAGGCAAGGAAGTGAGATTCGGAATCGGCGGCTCGGCGCTGACGGCCGTGGTCACTTCCAACGGAGCGACCGGCTCGACCAATTCCCAGCATGATAGTTATGTGCCGCTGGGAGGAGCCATTCCTCTCGTCAATATGCTGCTCGGAGAAATTGTTTTTGGCGGGCTGGGCACCGGGCTTTACAGCATCGTGATGATCGCGCTGGTGGGATTAATCTTGGGCGGGTTGATGGTGGGGCGAATGCCGGAGTATCTTGGAAAAAAGATTGGTCCCTGCGAAACGAAATACGTCACGCTGTACGTGCTGGCGGGACCGCTTGCGATTCTGCCCCTCACGGCGGTTGCGTTGATGACCAAAGCGGGATTGGCCGGGCTGGCCACCAATACCGGGGAACACGGATTCACGGAAATATTGTTCGCGTTCGCTTCGTGCTTCGCGAACAACGGACAGAGTTTCGCCGGATTGAATGCCAACACCGTATTTTACAACTTCACCACGGCGGCCGTGATGATGGCCGGACGCTTCGCCCTGGCGATTCCTGTGCTGGCGCTGGCAGGGCTCCTTGCCAGCCAGATCCGCCGGCAGGAAGCTATCAACGCGGTGCCCACCGATGGAGTGCTGTTTGGAGGCTTGCTCGTCGCCACGGCCTTGATCGTGGGCGGACTCAGTTTTTTCCCGGCGCTTTCCCTGGGGCCCATCCTGGAACATCTGATTTTGAAATGAACACTTCTGGCTCTGTTGGGATCCTGCGGGAAATGGCTTAGCCAGATGTTGGTGGGCGTTGTACTGGATTTGAAAACAAAGCGGAAGCAAGCTTCCCCTCGGCTGTGCTCGGGGCAGGCCGCACTCCAAAGGTCTTAGTGGGCAGCGCTCAGATAAATAGGATTTCAACAGAGCTAGATGACTTCATGATGTTTTCCGCGGTTTATTTTGCTTTGGACGCGGCGTGCTTTTTCTTTCCGGCTGGCTCGAACCGGTAGCCGATCCACGGCTCGGTGTGGATGTACCGCGGATGGCGCGGATCGGGTTCGATTTTCTTGCGAAGCTGATTGATGAAGACGCGCAGATATTCCGTTTCCTCGCCGTAATCCGGCCCCCAGACAGCCTGTAGCAGCCGCCGGTGCCCCAGCGCCTTCCCCTGATTGGCCACAAGATGGCGCAGCAGCTCGAACTCCTTGGGCGTCAGGCGGACGCCATTGCCGCGGACCGTCACCGCACGCTTGGCGAAATCGATGTGCAAATCATCGGAGACGAAAGCCGGCGTCGTCTCTCCCGCCGCGGAGCGCCGAAGCGCCGCGCGAATTCTGGCCAGCAATTCCGGCGCGCCGAAAGGTTTTACGACGTAATCGTCCGCTCCCGCGTCGAGGGCGCTCACTTTGTCGCGCTCGGTATTGCGGACGGTGAGCATGATGACGGGCACGTCGCTAGTCTCGCGAATCTCCTTGCAGGCATCGAGGCCGGAGATTCCCGGCAAGTTCACATCGAGAAGGATCAGGCCGGGATGCTCGCGGCGCAGGGCCTCGAGCGCTTCCTCTCCGTCCCTCGCTTCGAGCACGGTGTAACCTTCCGAGGCGAGCGTGGTGCGGATCACGCGGCGAATCTGCGGCTCATCGTCCACAATCAGGATAGTGGGGGAATTCATGGATTCGCCGCGCGGGTGTGATCGATCGGCAGGGTGAAGGAAAAAACGGAGCCGTGGCCGCGCTGGCTCGT
>Ga0187781_10000479_pt1 | contig 28449 bp, 24 predicted proteins | sample 0715_SJ02_MP02_2_FD_132447 | JGI IMG/M metagenome (GOLD analysis project Ga0187781, IMG submission 132447) | Tropical peat soil microbial communities from peatlands in Department of Meta, Colombia - 0715_SJ02_MP02_20_MG | ecosystem: Environmental > Terrestrial > Soil > Wetlands > Peat | place... | reverse complement strand
GGGTGGCGCGCTTCATCGAGCGCAACGTCATCGAGGTCGCCCCGCTCGCCTTCATGCGCGGCCGTTCGCTGAACGACTCCTTCATCATTCTGGATGAGGCGCAGAACACCACCATCGAGCAGATGAAGATGTTCCTCACCCGCATCGGCTTCGGCTCGCGCGCGGTGGTCACGGGCGATGTCACGCAGACCGACCTGCCGGCAGGCAGGCTGTCGGGCCTCTCGCACGTGGTGGAGGTGCTGCGCAACGTGCCGGGCGTCGCCTTCACCTTCTTCGACGCGCAGGACGTGGTGCGCCATCCGCTGGTGCAGCGCATCGTGCAGGCCTACGAATCCCATGGGAGCGGCTCAGCTTGAGCGCCCGGCCGCTGACTCTCGAGCTGCAGCGCCGGGTACGGGCGTGGTCGCCGCCGCGCGCGGATCTGGCGCGCTGGGCGAGCGCGGCGCTCGGCGCGCGCGCCTCGAGGGCCGAGCTCGGGGTGCGCGTCGTCAGCCCCGCCGAGAGCCGCCGCCTGAATGCGCGCTATCGGGGCCGTGACCGGCCGACCAACGTCTTGTCCTTTCCGCCGCCCGCCATGCCGGCGGCTACGCCGGGCGGCGCGCGCGCGCTCGGCGACCTGGTGATCTGCCCAGGGGTGCTGCGCGGCGAGGCCCGTGCGCAGGCCAAGACCCTGAAGGCGCACTGGGCGCACCTGGTCGTGCACGGGACGCTGCACCTGATCGGCTACGACCATCAGCGTGCCGCCGATGCGCGCCGCATGGAGCGGCGCGAGATCGCCGTGCTGCGCCGCCTCGGCTTCGCCAACCCCTATCGGTGACGCCATGACCAAGGACCTGAACTCGACCGGACGGTGGCTGAAGCGCCTCAAACAGGGTCTCGCGTCCGAGCCGCAGGACCGTGAGGAACTGCTCGGCGTGCTGCGCGATGCCGGGGAGCGGGGGCTGGTCGACAGCGATGCGCTGTCGATGATCGAGGGCGTGCTGGAAGTCTCGGATCTGCAGGTGCGCGACATCATGGTGCCGCGCGCCCAGATGGTGTTCGTCCGCCGCCACGAGCGCGCCGCGAGCATCCTGCCGGTGGTGGTCGAGTCCGGCCACTCGCGCTTCCCGGTGATGGACGAGGATCGTGACGACATCGTCGGGGTCCTGCTCGCCAAGGACCTGCTGCGCCTCAGCGCGGAGAAGCGCGAGCGTTTCGACATCCGCGAGTTCATGCGTCCGGCGCTGTTCGTGCCAGAGTCGAAGCGCCTCAACGTGCTGCTGCGCGAGTTCCGCCGCAACCGCAACCACATGGCGATCGTGGTCGACGAATACGGCGGCGTCTCCGGGCTCGTGACCATCGAGGACGTGATCGAGCAGATCGTCGGCGAGATCGACGATGAGTTCGACGTCGAGGACGATCTCAACATCCGCCGTGACGCGGAGCGGCAATTCACGGTGCGCGGCGTGACCCGCATCGCCGAGTTCAACGAGTACTTCGGGGCGCAGCTTTCCGAGGAGGAGGGCTTCGACACCGTGGCGGGCCTGCTGATGAAGCAGCTCGGGCACCTGCCGCGGCGCGGCGAGAGCGCGACCATCGACGGCTTCGAGTTCCGCGTATTGCGCGCCGACCGCCGCCGGATCGAGGCACTCAGAGTCGTGGCGCCGCGCGACGTGCTGCCGCCGCCGGAAGAGCGCGCCGCGGGCGACGGATCCTAGGTGGCGCTCTACGTCCTCGCGCGGCCGTCCTCGGCACGGCTGCGGGCCCTGCTCGCGCTCGTGGCGGGAGCCGCGCTCGCCGCCTCCTTTGCGCCGCTTTCGCTGTGGCCGCTCGCGGTGCTCTGTCCGGCGCTGCTCATGTGGCTGTGGCAGGACGCCGCGCCGCGCGAGTCGGCCTGGCTGGGTTTTTGCTTCAACGCCGGCACCTTCAGCGCCGGCACCTACTGGCTGCTCCTGAGTCTGCCGCTCGGCGGCGCGCCGCTCTGGCTCGCGCTGTTTCTGCTGCTGGGCCTCACCGGCATCATGGCGCTCTACCATGCGGCGCTCGGCTACTGTGCCGGGCGCTGGCTGCCGCACGCGGGCTGGCTGCGCTCGCTGGTGGCGCTGCCGGCGGCGTGGCTGCTCATCGAGTGGTGGCGCGGCTGGTTCCTCTCGGGGTTCTCCTGGCTGTCGCTCGGCTACTCGCAGACCGACACCTGGCTCGCGGGGCTCGCGCCCGTCGCCGGTGTCTACGGTGTGAGCGCGGCGCTGCTGCTCTGCGCCGGGGCGCTGGTCACGCTCGCGAGCGGCTCGAAGTGGGCGCGGGTGAGCGCGGTCGTCGTGCTGCTCGTTCCCTGGGCCGCCGGGGCGGCGCTGCATGGCCTCTCCTGGACGCACGCCGCCGGCGCGCCGGTGTCGGTGGCGATTGCCCAGGGCGCGGTGCCGCAGGATGAGAAATGGCTCGACGCGAATCGCGAGGTGACGCTCGACCTCTACCAGAGGCTCACCGAGCAGGCGTTCGGCAACGCGCTCATCGTCTGGCCCGAGTCGGCGACGGCCGACACCGCCAACGACTTGGTGCCTTACCTGACGAACATCTACCGCGACGCCCATGCGCACGGCTCGGCGCTCGTCATGGGAATCCTGCGCGCCCAAGGCGGCGTCTCGGACTCCGACCCAGTGCTCTACTACAACTCGGTGCTGGCGCTCGATGCCCAGGTGAGCTGGTACGACAAGCACCACCTGGTGCCGTTTGCGGAATTCTTCCCCGTGCCCCAGTTCGTGCGCGCGTGGATGCGCCTCATGAGTCTGCCGTACTCGGATTTCACCCCCGGCGCCGCCTATCAGCCGCCGCTCGAGGCGGCGCACCTCAAGCTCGGGACCACGGTGTGCTACGAGGACGCCTACGGCGCCGCGATGCTCGAGGAGTTGCGCCGGGGCGGAGCGGACGCGCTGGTGAACGTCACCAACGATGCCTGGTTCGATCACTCGAGCGCCCGGCACCTGCACTTCCAGGTCGCGCGCATGCGGGCGCTGGAAGAGGGCCGCTACCTGATCCGGGCCACCAACGACGGCATCTCCGCGATCATCGGGCCGCACGGCGAGGTCGTGGCGCGCGCCCCGGAATTTCGTCCCCTGGTGCTGGTCTCCAGGGTGACCCCGATGACCGGCCTCACTCCCTATGCGCATGTTGGGAACTGGCTGATCGTGGCGCTCGCGGCGCTGGCGCTGGCATGCGGGATGGGGGTGCGGAATGATAGGCTGTGGCGGACCCGTTCCGGGCCGGCCGGCGCGGGTAGCTGAAGGACATGCATGTGAAAGCCGAACCGATCCTCCTTGCGCCGCTGCGCAGGACGCTCGCCGTGCTGGCGCTGGCGCTCGCGCTCGCGGCCTGCTCGCGCGACACCAGCGCCCAGCAGACGTCCCCGGCGGCCGACCCGGCCGCCGCGCAGGCCTCGGCCGCCCCCGCAGCCATGAGCGCCGCCGACTCCCCGGCGGAGCCCGCGATGCGCGCGCTCCCCGACTTCACCGCGCTGGTCGAGAAGTACGGGCCCGCGGTGGTGAATGTCGAGGTGGTGGAGAAGGCTCAGCAGGGCGGCTTCCAGGGACTGTCGCCGAATGACCCGTTCTACGATTTCTTCCGCCGCTTCGGCATCCCGCCGCCGGGCGAAGGGCCGCACGGCAATCAGCCGCAGGTGAGGGGCGCGGGCTCGGGCTTCATCGTCAGCCCCGACGGCTACATCCTCACCAACACGCACGTGGTGGCGGACGCCGAGACGGTGACCGTGCGGCTCACCGACCGGCGCGAGTTCCAGGCCAAGGTCATCGGCGCCGACGAGCGCACCGACGTCGCCGTGATCAAGATCAACGCCAACAGTCTGCCGATCGTCAGGCTCGGCGATCCCTCGCGCATCAAGCCCGGCCAGTGGGTGCTCGCCATCGGCTCGCCGTTCGGCTTCGAGAACACCGTGACCGCCGGCATCATCAGCGCCACCTCGCGCTCGCTGCCGAGCGACAACTACGTGCCGTTCATCCAGACCGACGTGGCGGTCAACCCCGGCAACTCCGGCGGGCCGCTGTTCAACATGGCGGGTGAGGTGATCGGCATCAACTCGCAGATCTTCAGCCGCACCGGTGGGTTCATGGGCCTGTCGTTCGCGATCCCGATCGACGTCGCGCGCAACGTCGAAGAGCAGCTGATCAGGACCGGGCGCGTGGTGCGCGGGCGCATCGGCGTCACCATTCAGGATCTCAACGCGCAGCTCGCCGAGTCCTTCGGGCTCGATCGGCCGCGCGGTGCGCTGGTGTCCTCGGTCGAGAAGGACGGCCCGGCAGCCAAGGCCGGCATCCAGCCGGGCGATGTGATCCTGGCCGTCGGCGGGCGCCCGGTCGAGCATTACGGCGAGCTCTCGGGGGCGATCGCGGCGATGAAGCCCGGGAGCGATACGACGCTGTCGGTGTGGCGGGGCGGCAAGCAGCTGAACGTGAGCGTAGCCGTCGCCGAGCTGCACGAGCAGCAGCAGGTGGCCTCCGCGCGCGGCCGCTCGCAGGGCGGTGGTCCCCGGGCAGCCCCGAGCGCCTTCGGGCTCACCGTGCGGCCGCTCAACCCACAGGAGAAGCAGCAGGCCGGCACGCAAGGGAGCCTGGTGGTCGAGGAGGTCACGGGCGCCGCGGCCGCGGCCGAGGTGCAGCCCGGTGACATCATCCTCGGCGTCAACGGCAAGCGCGTGCATACGGTGGCTGAGCTGGAGGAGGCGGCCAGGACCGCCGGCAAGAGCGTGGCGCTCCTCATCCAACGCGAGGACGCCCAGATCTTCGTGCCGCTGCGATTGCCTTAACCCACATGCAAGAGACCTACGATCCCGCGGCCGTCGAGCGCGCCGCGCAGGACTATTGGCGGGAGCGGCGCGCCTTCGAAGTGCGCGAGGATCCCGCGAAACCTAAGTTCTACTGCCTGTCGATGCTGCCGTACCCCTCGGGCAGGCTGCACATGGGCCACGTGCGCAACTACACGATCGGCGACGTGCTGGCGCGCTACCTGGCGATGCAGGGCTACAACGTGCTGCAGCCGATGGGCTGGGACGCCTTCGGGCTGCCGGCCGAGAACGCCGCCATCAGCAACGCCGTGCCGCCTGCCAAGTGGACGCGCGACAACATTGCGCACATGCGCTCACAGCTCCAGTCGCTCGGCTTCGCCATCGACTGGCGGCGCGAAGTGGCCACCTGCGATCCGGACTATTACCGCTGGAACCAATGGCTGTTCCTGCGCATGCGCGAGCAGGGCCTCGCTTACCGCAGGAGCGGAGTCGTCAACTGGGATCCGGTCGATCAAACCGTGCTCGCCAACGAGCAGGTGATCGACGGGCGCGGCTGGCGCACCGGGGCGCCGGTCGAGAAGCGCGAGATCCCGATGTACTACCTCGCGATCACGCGCTATGCGGACGAGCTGCTGGCAGCGCTCGATGAGCTGCCGGATTGGCCGGAGCGCGTGCGTGTCATGCAGGCCAACTGGATCGGCCGCAGCGTCGGCTGCGACATCTCCTTTCCGTACGCGCCGGACACGGCGCGGGCCCTGGGTGCCGAGGGCGCCGTCAGGGTGTTCACCACGCGCGCCGACACGCTTTTTGGCGCCACCTTCATGGCGGTCGCCGCCGAGCACCCGGTGGCGCTCGCGGCCGCGCGCGGCAATCCGGCGCTCGCTGCCTTCGTCGACGAGTGCCGCCGCGGCAGCGTCATCGAGGCCGACCTCGCCACGCAGGAAAAGAAAGGCATGGCGACGGGGCTGCACGTGCTGCATCCCTTCACCGGTAAGCCGCTCGAGCTGTGGGTCGCGAATTACGTCGTGATGGCCTACGGCGAGGGCGCCGTGATGGGCGTGCCGGCCCATGACGAGCGCGACTTCGAGTTCGCGACCAAGAACCGGTTGGCCGTAGTGACGGTCGTGCGCTCGACGACCGGCGCCTATGACGAGGTGCGCGAGCCGTGGAATCCGGCCTATTGCGAGTACGGCACGACGGTGAACTCGGGCGAGTTCTCCGGGCTCACGTTCCAGCAGGCGGTCGATGCAATCGCGGCGGCGCTCGAGCAGAAGGGCCTCGGCAGGAAGCGCGTGCAGTTTCGCCTGCGCGACTGGGGTATCTCGCGCCAGCGCTACTGGGGCTGCCCGATCCCGATCATTCACTGCGGCGCGTGCGGCGAGGTGCCGGTGCCGGACGAGCAGCTGCCGGTGGTGTTGCCCGAGGACCTGGTACCCGACGGCAGCGGCAATCCGCTCGCGAAATCCCCGGCCTTCTATCAGTGCCGGTGTCCGAAGTGCGGCGGCGAGGCGCGGCGCGAGACCGACACCATGGACACCTTCGTCGACTCGTCCTGGTACTTCATGCGCTACGCCTGCCCGGACGACACGCGCGCCATGGTCGATCAGCGCGTCGACTACTGGCTGCCGGTCGATCAGTACATCGGCGGCATCGAGCACGCGATCCTGCATCTGCTCTACGCGCGCTTCTGGACCAAGGTGATGCGGGACCTGAAGCTGGTGAAGTTCGGCGAGCCGTTCACGCGCCTCCTCACCCAGGGCATGGTGCTGAATCACATCTTCTCGTTTCAGCCGCCCGGCGGGCGCAAGCGCTACTTCAATCCCGCGGAGGTCGAGATGCTGCGTGGCCCGGACGGCAGCGCCCGCTACGAGGTGCTGGTCGCCGACGGCGATGCGCTCGAGGTGCAGCACGAAGGCATCGGCAAGATGTCGAAGTCCGAGGGCAACGGCGTCGACCCGGAGGGGCTCATCGAGCGCTTCGGCGCCGACACCGCGCGGCTCTTTACCATGTTCGCCTCACCTCCGGAGCAGACGCTCGAATGGTCCGACGAGGGAGTGCAGGGGGCCTCGCGCTTCCTCCGCAGGCTGTGGAACGCGGTCTACGAGCACGTCGCGGCGGGCGAGGCACCGGCGCTCGAGACCGGCGCGCTCGACGGCGCGCAGCGTGAGCTGCGGCGCGCGGCGCACCAGGCGCTCGCCAAGGCCACCGACGACATCGGCCGGCGGCGCAACTTCAACACCGCGATCGCCGCCATCATGGAGCTGCTGAACTCGATTCAGCGCTTCGCGGACTCAAGCCCGCAGGGCCGGGCGGTGCGCCAGGAGGCGCTCGGCATCGCGGTGCTGGTGCTCGCGCCCATCACGCCGCACGTCTGTCATGCACTCTGGCTGGCGCTCGGACACCCGACTCCTCCGGTCAACGAGCCCTGGCCGACGCCCGACCCGGCCGCTCTCACCCAGGATACGCACCAGCTGGTCGTGCAGGTCAACGGGAAACTCCGCGGGCACATCGTCGTGCCGGTGTCGGCCGACGAGGCCACGGTGCGCGCGGCCGCACTCGCCGACGAGCAGGTGCGAAAATTCATCGCCGACAGGCCGGTGCGCCGCGTGATCGTGGTGCCCGGCAAGCTCGTCAACGTGGTGGTCTGATGAGGCCCGCGCTGGGCTATGCACGCGCCGCCGCCATGGGGATCGCGGGCGCGCTGCTCGCGCTCGCGGGCTGCGGCTTCCACCTCGAGGGGCGCACGCCGCTGCCGGCGAAGGTGTTGACCCCGTACCTCGTGGCCGAGAACCGGCAGAGCGACTTCGTGCAGAGCCTCGAGCGGGGGCTGCTCGCGAACGGCGCGCAGCTGGCGCCCGACAGGGCCAGGGCCTCCGCGGTGCTCACCATCCTCAAGGACGACGTGAAGCAGCGCGTGCTGTCGGTGTCGAACCTCAACCAGCCGAACGAGTACGAGCTCACCTATACGGTGAGCTTCTCGGTGACCGCCGGCGGCGAGGAGCTGCTGCCGCCGCAGGAGATCTCCACCACGCGCAGCTACAGCTTCGATGAGCGTCTCCTGCTCGCCAAGGGACACGAGGCGGACGTGCTGCGCGGCGCGATGGCCCAGGACCTCGCCGACATGGTCATGCGGCGCCTCGCGAGGCTCTAGTTGAAAGCTCGCATCGGACATTGCGCTTCGCTGTCCTGCTGCGCGCAAGCCCAGGGCGCACATTGCGCTGCGCAGTCTCTGCTGCGCGCAAGCCCGGGGCGGCCATCCGTGGCCGCCCGCTCGCCGCATGCGGCTCGCCCCTGTGCGCCCGCTCGGCGCTGCGCGCCTCGCCCATGTGCCTTGGCAGCGGCTTCGGGCCGCGCAGGTCGCCTGTGCCGAGCGATGGTGAGTTAAAGGGCATCATGCCCGGGCCATCTGCGGGGGGCGCGCCGCGCGCGGTCGCGGCCTCATCCACGGCAGCACTGACCGCGTTGCCCGAGTTCGGCGCTCCGGCGGTGCTGCTCCTGCGCAGCATCGACCGGGTGCCGGTGGCGCTGCTGCTCGATCGCTTCGGGATCGGGCTGACGCTGGTCGCGCACGGCGAGGAGATTCCCGGCTCCTACTGGGGCGACAGCGAGGCGGGCCTGAAGGGCGAGCAGCTCCATGCCCGGCTCGACACGCCGGTGCATTCGATCCTGCACGAAGCGGGCCACTACATCTGCATGAGCCCGGAGCGGCGCGCCGGGCTCGACACGGACGCGGGGGGCGATGACCTCGAGGAAGCGGCAGTGTGCTACCTGCAGGTGCTGCTTGCCGGGGAGCTCCCGGCGGTGGGCCGCGCGCGCATGCTGGCCGACATGGACTCCTGGGGATACAGCTTTCGACTCGGCTCGACGCGTAGCTGGTTCGAGGGCGATGCCGCGGATGCGCGCGCCTGGCTCGAGCGCCACGGCGTGATCGGCGCGGACGGATCGCTCACCGGCGGCCTGCGCCTGGGGTGAGCGTGTCCCGCAAGGCAAGAGCTGCAGCGGCGGCTCCCGGCACTCAGGGATTGATCCGCGGCATCTGGGAGCGCATCAGGGCGCACAAGGTGGTGCAGTGGACGCTCGCGTACCTCGCGGTGGCCTACACGCTGCTGCACGGCGCCGAGATGCTGAGCCACTCCTTCAGCTGGCCGCACGCGCTGCTGCGGGGCTTCGCCGCGCTGCTGATTCTCGGTATTCCCGTGGTCATCACCCTTTCGTGGTACCACGGCACTTACGCGCGCCAGCGGGTCAGCGCGACCGAGGTCATGATCATCGCGATCCTGCTCGCGGTGGGCGGTGCGCTGGTATGGCGCGACCAGACCCGGCACGCGGGCGAGGTCGCCTCGGGAGAGGAGACTCCCGCCGTCGCGCCCGCCGCGGCATCCATCGCCGTGCTGCCTTTTGCCGATCTGTCGCCAGCTCACGACCAGGGCTACTTCTCCGACGGCGTAACCGAGGAGATCCTCAACGTGCTGGCGCACGTGAGCGGGCTCAAGGTCGCCTCGCGCACCTCCTCGTTCCAGTTCCGCGACGCCGGGATCGGTGTTCCCGAGATCGCGCGCAAGCTCGGCGTGCGCAACGTCCTCGAGGGCAGCGTGCGCAAGGCCGGCGACACCGTGCGCATCACCGCGCAACTGGTCGATGCAGCCTCGGACAAGCACGTATGGTCGCAGACCTTCGACCGGCCGCTCACCACGGCCAACCTGTTCGGCATCCAGGACGAGATCGCCTCCGACATCGTCGAGCAGTTGACCGCGACCATCGGCGCGGCCAGCGCGAGTGTCGGCAAGCCGACGCTGCCGCAGGCCGACACCGCGAGCGTCGATGTCTACGACCTGTACCTCAAGGGCCACGCGCTGTTCCTCGCCCGCAGCAGGTCCAACCTCAGCGAGGCAACGCGGCTGCTCAAGGCGGCGGTGGACCAGGACCCGAAGTTCGCGCGCGCCTGGGAGTCGCTCGCGGCGGTATTCGCGATCTCGCCGTTCTGGGGGCTGAAGGAGGAAGCCGACTACGACCAGCAGGCTCTTGATGCGGCGAATCGCGCCCTCGCGCTCGATCCGCACCTGTCGCTCGCGTATGCGGTTCGGGGCCGGGCGGAAAGCAACCGGGTTCTCTTCGGCAAGCCCGGCAGCTGGGACCAGGGGATGGCGAGCCTCGACCAGGCCATCTCCCGCGATGCGCAGAACGCCACAGCCTTTCTGTGGCGCGGCCTCGATAATCTGATTCTCGGCTACCTGGAGCGCGCACGGACCGACCTGCAGCGCTGCATCGACATCGATCCGGCGTACCAGACCTGCCGACGCAACCTCGCGTTCGCAGAGCTATGCGCGGGGCGCACCGAGCCGGCACTGCGTCTCTACGAGGTCGGCCTGGCGCAGGAGTACGTAAACAACGACATCTATTTTGCGCGCGCCGTAGCGACGCGCGGCGATCGCATCGGCGCACTCGGCGTACTGCGCGAGCAGTTCCGCACGAGGCCGCAGCTGCTGCAGGCCCTGTTTCGCGCGCTGACCGATCCCGCCTTCGGGCCGGCCGATCGCCAGGAGGCGCTGGCGCTCGCTAAACCGAGCGGCGATGCGGACGCCGACATCGGGGCCATGCTGATCCTCAAGGCCTACGACCGGGTCGGCGACTTCGTCACCGACACCCCGCCTTTGTGGCTGAAGGGTGACCCGGATTGGATCCAGTCGCCGGCACGCAAGAGCCTGATACGGCGCTGGCGCCTGCCCGAGTACTGGCGCGCGCATGGCTTTCCGCCGCAGTGCCAGCCGGTCGGCAGCGCCGACTTCAGCTGTCCCTAGCGGCCCGAGGCGGCGTGTGCCGCGCTTCGCAGTTTGTCGGGCGGCGCGCCGCACAATCCGCACCCGTCGACGCTGCCCGCTGGCCTTGTGCCGTGAGGGCGCGATAGACTCGGCGCCCTTCATACGGCTGCTCGTGTTGCAAGTCAGTGCGTCGCCTTTCGCTTTCGTGGGTTCTGTCGCTGCTGCTGGTGTTCGCCCAGCAGGGCGCGGTGCTGCACGAGCTCGGCCACCTGAGCCACGGCGACCGGACCCAGGGGTCCGTGCTGCGTGCGCAGCTCCCCGCCGACAGCGGCTGCGCGACCTGCGAGGCTTTCGCCCAGGTGGCGAACCCGGCCTCGGGCGCCGCCCACACTCTCTCGGCCTCCGCGGCCGTCTATCTGCAGATTTCAGCCCCCGTCCACGCGATCATCGCGGCCGACACACTCACGCCGCGCAGTCGCGGTCCTCCGCAAGCCTGACCTTCGTTTCCCGTTCCTGAAGGCCCGCAGCCCCGATCCTCATCGGGGGCTGCGTGACATTTGGCTCATGCGGAGTTGTTTATGGGTCTCAATCGATTTCTTCCCGCCGTCGCGCTCATTGGCGCCAGCGCGATGGCCGCCGCTTCCGGAGCGGCGGCTGCGGCCGGCGCCGATGCCGCCGCCACCGGCAATACCGTGACCACGAGTGACGCGGCCGCCGACGAGGCTGCCACTGTGCCCCCGGGCGCCAAGGGCACCCCCGATGCGGCCGGCGACACCAGCCAGCTCGAGACCATCATGGTCACGGCCCAGCGCCTCAATGAGGCCCGCTCCGCCATCGAAACGCAGACCGGCGCCTCCACCTACAAGATCACCAGCGATGCCATCGCCGCGACCCCCGGGGGCGAGAATGTGCAGCTCAACCAGGTGCTGCTGCAGGCACCCGACGTGGTGCAGGACTCCTTCGGTCAGCTGCACGTGCGCGCCGATCACAATGACCTGCAGTACCGGTTGAACGGCGTGATCCTGCCCGAGGGCATCAGCGTCTTCAGCCAGACCTTGAGCCCGCGGCTCATCAACTCGCTCGATCTCATCATGGGAGCGCTGCCCGCCGAATACGGGCTGCGCACCGCCGGGGTCATCGACCTCTCGACCAACAGCGGGCTGCTGCAGCCGGGAGGCGCGCTGTCGCTGTACGGCGGGAGTCACCGGACCTTCGAGCCAGCCGCCGAGTACGGCGGCCACGCCGACGGTTTCAGCTACTACGTGACCGGCGATTTCAAGCAGGACGATCTCGGCATCGAGTCGCCCGACGGCAGCGCCGACCCGCTGCACGATCACACCGCACAGCTGCACCTGTTCGCTTACCTGGAGAAGATCCTGGGCACCGACGACCGCATCTCGCTCATCCTCGGCAGCTCCGACGACAGCTTCCAGATTCCGAACCAGCGCGGGCTCGAGCCTGCCCTCGGCCTGACCGTCAACGGCCAGAGCGCCTTCGCGAGCGACGGACTCGACGAGACCCAGCACGAGGCGGCGCAATTCGCGATCGTGAGCTGGCAGCATGCCGCGGGCAATCTCAACTGGCAGAGCTCGCTCTCGGGGCGCTACACGACGCTGCACTTCGCGCCCGACTGGGTGGGCGACCTGCTGTTCAACGGCATCGCGCAGGACGCGCTCAAGGACGATACCGCCTTCGGCTGGCAGACGGACATCTCCTATCAGGCGGGCGATGCCCACACGGTGCGCGGCGGGTTCTACCTGCAGCACGACAGCGCGCAGAGCTACACCAACTCCCAGGTTCTGCCGGTGGACCCCGTGACCGGCGTGCAGACGAGCGACGTGCCGCTGACGGTCGCCGACAACGGCGCGCAGTCCCAGGCGATCGAGAGCGCCTACCTGCAGGATGAATGGAAGGTCGTGAGCCCGCTCACCGTCAACTACGGACTGCGCTTCGATCACTACAGCGGCTATTCGAGCGGCAGTGGGCTCGGCCCACGCGTCAACTTCGTGTGGGAGCTCGCGAGCGGCACCACCGTGCACGGCGGCTACTCACGCTACTTCACGCCGCCGCCGTTCGAGCTGATCGGCACGGAGACCTTCGCGAAATTCGCCAACACCACGGCGCTGCCGCCCGGCGCGCTCACCCTCGATACCCCGCCGGTGGCCGAGCGGTCCAACTACTACGACTTCGGCGCGCAGCAGAAAGTGCTCGACGGCGCCCTGACCTTGGGGATCGACAGCTTCTACGAGCAGGCGCAGCACCTGATCGACGAGGGTCAGTTCGGCGCGCCCATCATTCTCACGCCGTTCAACTACCGTTACGGGCTGATCGGCGGCCTGGAGTTCACCGCCAACTACTCGGTACACGACTTCTCGACCTACGGAAACCTGTCGTTCCAGGCGGCGCATGGCAAGGAGGTCGAGTCCTCGCAGTTCAATTTCAGCGCCGCCGACCTTGCCTATATCGCCGACAACTACATCCACCTCGACCACGAAGGCCGCGTGGCGGCGTCGGGCGGTGTCTCGTACCTGTGGCACGGCACACGGGTGAGCACCGACTTCATCTTCGGCACGGGGCTGCGCCAGGCGCTCATTCTGGCTGACGGCAGCGACATTCCGAACGGCGATCACACGCCGAGCTACACCCAGGTCAACCTCGGGTTGAGCCACGCCTTCGGGGGTGCGCGGCCGCTCACGGCGCGCTTCGATGTCATCAACCTCCTCGACAAGGCCTACCAGATCCGCAGCGGCACCGGCATCGGCGTGTTTGCGCCCCAATGGGGGCCGCGCCGCAGCCTCTATGGCGGGCTCAGCTGGCAGTTCTGAAGGCCTGACCGCGGGGCGGCTTATGGTTGATAATGCGCGGGTGACCGCCCGCGCGGATTGCATTTGAAGCTCACGTCCGACTCACTCGCGAACCACCTGCGCGAGCATCTCCTGCCCGCCTATCTCGTCTCGGGGGATGAGCCGCTGCTCACCGGCGAGGCGGCGGATGCGATCCGCGCCCGGGCCCGCGCCGCGGGCTTCAGCGAGCGCGAGGTGCACGTCGCCGAGCGCGCCGGCGATTGGGAGGAGGTGCGGGGCTCGGCACGCAATCTCTCGCTGTTCGGCGCACGGCGGCTGTTCGAGATCCGCATGTCGGCCCGACCCGGCGCCGCGGGCAACGCCGCGCTCATCGAGGTCCTCGAGACCGGCGATCGCGACACCCTGGTTCTCATCCTCACACCGCGCCTCGACCGCGAGGCGCAGGGCGCGGACTGGGTGCGCGCGCTCGAGGCGCACGGTGGCTGGGTGCAGGTCTGGCCGGTGGATGCGGGCCGTCTCGTCGGCTGGCTCCGCGGCCGCGCCCGCAGGCTCGAGCTCGAGGCGAGCGATGAGGCGCTCGAGCTCCTCGCCGAGCGCACCGAAGGGAACCTGCTCGCCGCTCACCAGGAGCTGGCGAAGCTCGCGCTGCTCGCGGACGGCGCGCCGGTGACTCCCGAGAAGGTATTGGCGAGCGTCGCCGACAGTGCGCGCTTTGACGTGTTTCAGCTCTCCGAGGCGGTACTGAGCGGCGCGGCGGCGCGCGCGCTAAGGGTGCTCGCGGGATTGCGCGCCGAAGGCACCGAGCCGACGCTGGTACTTTGGGCCCTCACCCGGGCGCTGCACGACGCCTGGGGCGCGCTCACCGGGACGGGTGGTGCTCAGCGCGGCTGGCAACGCCAGAGCGCGGCGCTCGAGCAGGCGCGCCGGCGCGCGCCGCACATGGCTTTCACCGATCTCACGGCACGCGCCGCGCGCGCCGACCGCGTGATCAAAGGGCGTCTCGCCGGCAATGCCTGGGACGAGCTTGCGCTGCTCACCAAGGCTATTTGCGCCTAGCATGCAGCCCATCGGCCTGTTCGGCGGCTCGTTCGATCCGATCCACTGCGGGCACCTGCGCACCGCGTTCGAGCTGTGGCAGGAGCTCAAGCTCGCCGAAGTGAGGTTCCTCCCGACCGGCACCCCCCCGCACCGCAGTCACCTGTACGCGAGCGCGGAGCAGCGGCTCGCGATGGTGCGGGCGGCGGTTGCGGACCAGCCGGGCTTGGTGGTCGACGACCGCGAGGTACGCCGCTCGGGGCCCTCGTACTCGGTGGATACGCTCGGCGAGCTGCGCCGCGAGTACCCGCAGCGCCCGTTGTGCCTACTGCTCGGCATGGACGCCTTCCTCGGCCTGCCGAGCTGGCATCGCTGGCGCGAGCTCCTCGGGCTGGCTCACATCGTCGTGGCCCATCGGCCCGGCTGGAAGGCGCCCACCAGGGGACCGCTCGGGGAGCTCATGGTCGACCACGGCACCGGTTCGATAGCTGAGCTGCACGAGCGGCCGGCGGGTTGCCTGCACGTGCGCGCGGTGACGCAGCTCGAGATCTCCTCCACCGAGCTGCGCTCGCTCATCGTCGCCGGCCGCGATCCCCGCTATCTCGTTCCCGACGCAGTACGGCAGATCATTCTCGACACGAGGTGCTATGCTGCACGGCAAGATCCGGGCAGCCCCGGGCCACCAGGAGACACCACTTAAGCACATGACCACTCGTACAAGCCTGCGCCCCGCTGCGGAGCGCGCATCGCCCCTCAGGGAAGCCGTGACGACTGCACTCGATGACATGAAGGCTGTAAACGTGAGGGTTATGGATGTACGAGGGCTGACCGACATTGCCGATACGATGGTCATCGCATCCGGCAATTCCGACCGCCACGTGCGCTCGATCGCCGAGCGGGTGGTGGAGAAGGCCAAGGCGGCGGGTTTCAGGCCGCTCGGCACCGAAGGGGCGCGGGACGGGGAGTGGGTGCTGGTCGATCTCCAGGACCTCATCGTCCACGTGATGTTGCCGCGGGTCCGCGAGTTCTACGGCCTCGAGCGGCTCTGGGAAGGCGGGGGCGAGACCCATACGATTCCCGCACCCGCACTTGAGATTACCGCCCCCCGCCGCCTGCAAGCCTCGACCTGAACTGAAGCCTATGCGCGTGCGGCTGGTCGCCGTGGGCACGCGCCCTCCCGGCTGGGTGCGCGACGCGTGCGAAGATTACCTAACGCGGTTAGGCTCGCGCCTGCCTCTTTCGATCACCGAGATCGCCGCCGGCCCGCGCAGCGCCGGTGAGCCACCGGCGCGGGCCATCGCGCGCGAGGGCGAGCGGGTGCTGGCGGCGCTCAAGCGCGAGGATTACGTGATCGCCCTCGACGAGCGTGGCACCGAGCTCTCGACGCGCGAGCTCGCGGCATGGCTGAAAACCCGCATGCAGGAAGGTGAGGACCTGGCGTTCGTGATCGGCGGCCCCGACGGGCTCGCTGCTGAGGTGCTCGCGCGCAGCAAGCTGCGCTGGTCGCTGTCGCGCCTGACGCTGCCTCACGCCCTGGTGCGCGTGCTGCTCGCGGAGCAGCTCTACCGCGCCCATAGCCTGCTCGCCGGCCACCCGTATCACCGGGACTAGAGCCGTGCCGTCCGCCGCGCCGCTGCTCACCCTCGCCTCGGAGTCACCGCGGCGCCGGGAGCTGCTCGAGCAGATCGGAGTCGCGCACCTGGTGAGTGCCGCCGACATCGACGAGACGGTGCGCGAGGGCGAGCGGGCCGCCGACTACGTGGTGCGCATGGCGTGCGCCAAGGCCGGGGCGGTGCGCGCACGCAGCACCCGGCTCCCGGTGCTGGCGGCGGACACCACCGTGGTCGTCGACGGACTCATCCTCGCCAAGCCCCGCGACCGGTTCGATGGCCTCGCCATGCTCGCGCGGCTCTCGGGGCGTACGCACCAGGTGCTGACCGCGGTCGCGCTCGCGTCCGCCTCCGGCATCGCTTTCCGTCTGAGCGCGAGCGAGGTGCGGATGCGGCCCGTGACGCCCGAAGAGTGCGCCGCGTACTGGGAGACCGGCGAGCCGCGCGACAAGGCCGGCGGCTACGCGATCCAGGGGCGGGGGGCACTTTTCATCGAGCACCTGAGCGGCAGCTACTCCGGGGTGATGGGGCTGCCGCTCTACGAGACCGGGCAGCTGCTCGCCGCCGCCGGGATACGTTGGTAGGTTCCTGAAGGTGAGCGTCGAGATTCTCGTCAACGTGGCTCCCCGCGAGACCCGCGCCGCGATCCTCGAGAACGGCGTGGTGCAGGAGATCCACGTCGAGCGCACCAGCCGGCGGGGACTCGTGAGCAATCTCTACAAGGGGCGCGTGTCGCGGGTGCTGCCGGGCATGCAGGCCGCGTTCGTCGAGATCGGGCTCGAGCGCACCGCGTTCCTGCATGTCGCCGACATCGCGCGCGCGGGCTCCGATGACACCCTGGCGACCGCGGTGGCGGCGGGGCTGCCGTCCGCCGAGGACATCCGCCGCCTGGTGAATCCCGGCGACGACATCCTGGTGCAGGTCATCAAGGACCCGATCGGCACCAAGGGGGCGCGCCTCACGACCTTCATCGCGCTGCCCTCGCGCTACCTCGTGTATCTGCCGCGCGGTCTCGGCGTCGGCGTCTCCGCGCGCATCGAGGACGAGGCCGAGCGCACGCGCCTGAAGGCCGCCCTCGCGGCCCTCATCGGCGCGGAGGTGGCCGGCGGCTACATCGTGCGCACCGCGGCCCAGGGAGTCGGCCCCGAGAGCCTGAGCGAAGACATGACCTATCTCGCGCGTCTCTGGGAGCACGTGCGCTCGCGCGCCGCCCTGGCTCCGCCGGGCTCGGTGGTGCACGAGGACCTGCCGCTCAGCTTGCGGGTGCTGCGGGACGAGCTCTCGCGCGGCGTCAGCCGCGTGCTGGTCGATTCAGCGCGCGAGCAGGCTGCGATGCTCGAGTTCGCCGCCGCCTTCGTGCCGGGAGCGGCTCCCGCGATCGAGCTGTACTCGGGCGCGCGGCCGATCTTCGACCTGAACGGCGTCGAGGAGGAGGTCACGCGCGCGCTCGATCGCAAGGTGCCGCTCAAGTCGGGCGGACACCTGGTGTTCGATCAGACCGAGTCGATGACGACCATCGACGTCAATACCGGCGCTTACGTCGGTCACCGCAATCTCGAGGAGACGATCTTCCGCACCAACCTCGAGGCGGCGGTCACCATCGCCCGGCAGCTGCGGCTGCGGAACCTCGGTGGCATCATCATCATCGACTTCATCGACATGCGCGACGAGCCGCACCGGCGCGCGGTGCTCGCCGCTCTCGAGCGCGCCCTCTCGGGCGATCGCGCCCAGACTCACATCGTGAGCCTCTCGCCCCTCGGGCTGGTGGAGATGACCCGCAAGCGCACCCGCGAGAGCCTGGAACACCTGCTGTGTGAGCCGTGTCCAAGTTGCGAGGGCCGCGGTTTCGTGCGCACGCCGGAAACCGTATGCAACGAGATTTTTAGGGAAATTGTGCGACAGAGCCGACAGTTTGCCAGCCGTGAGCTGCTGATACTGGCCCATCAGGACGTCGTGGACCGGCTCCTCGACGAGGAGTCCGCCACCCTCGCGGAGCTCGAGGCGCAGGTCGGCCGGCCGATCCGCCTGCAGGTCGAGGCGCTCTACGGCGTCGACCAGTACGACGTGGTACTCGTCTAGGACAGACAGGTGATGCGTGTGAGGCCCGCGGATTGCGTTGCCGGGATGGACACGCCGGCCGCAGGCACGCCGGGGGCGGCCCGCGCGCGCACGCTGCTGCGCGTGCTGCTGATCACGCTCGCCGGCGCCTCGCTGCTCGTCGCGGTAATCCTCTTCACCTACGCGCTCGCCGCGGCGCGTGTGCCCGAGCACCGCGCGACGCTCGAGACTCTGGTGCACGCCGAGACCGGACTCGACGTGCGCTTCAGCGAGCTGCGGCTGCGCTGGGGCTGGTACGGACCCGAGGCGGTCTTTCAGAGCATCGAGCTGCGCGAGCCGGGCGCGGCGCGCGCGCTGCTCAGCGCCCCGCAGCTGGTGCTCGGCGTCGACCTGTGGCGCATGCTGCGCAGCGGCGACCTCGCGGTGAGCCGCGTCACCCTGGTCGATCCCAACATCGATCTGACACCCGGCCCGTCCGTGCGCGCCCCGCGCGCGGCGCGCGGGCCGGCGCCCGCGGGTCCGGCCGGGCTGCTCGCGCGCTGGCGCGGGACGCGCATCGATATTCAGGGCGGGACGCTGCGCGCGGACCTCGCGGGCGTGCCGCTCGAGGCCGGCATCCGGCGGATCGGGCTGCGGCGCGCGGGCGCCGACTGGAGCGCGGATGCCTGGCTCACGCTCCCGGAAACGCTCGGCGCGACGGCCGAAGCGGCGCTGCGCCTGCATGGCGAGGCGGCGCAGGCCGCGGACCTGGCCGGCACGCTCACCGTGAGCAGCCACCGGCTGCAGCTCGCGGGCTGGGGGCCGCTGCTCAGGTCCGCGCCGCTCGCGCAGTACCTGCCCGCTGCCGGCAGCGCCGACATCAGCCTGCAGCTCGATCTGGCGCAGGGCGAGGTGCAGCGCGCCCAGGGCTCGATCGCCGGCGTGCTGCTCGAATGGCCGGCGGCGGGACCCGCAGCGGGTCTGACACTCGATGAGCTGCACGCCGACTGGCAGCTGCTGCGCAATCGCGCGGGCTGGCATCTGGCAGTCGCGCCGCTCGTGCTCGGGGCGGGCTCACCGGGCGCCTCTCTCAGCGTCGACGCCGCCTCCGATGGCGCCTCGGTGCGCGCACGGCTGCGGCGGGCACCGGCCTCGGTGCTCGCGGGTCTCGCGCGCGGCGCGTTGCCGCAGCTGCGCGTCCCGGGGGTCGGGCTCGAGGGGATCGTGCGCGAGGCGAGCTTCGATTGGAGCGCTGCCCGGCCGCCGCTGGCGCGCCTCGAGACCGAGGCCGAGCTCGAGGGCCTGAGCATCACTTTCCCCGGCCGCGCCCTCGAGCTCGCCGGGCTCACGGCGCATGTGCGCGGCAGCGGCGCGAGTCTCGAGGCGGAGCTCGATGCCGGCCGCGCAAGCGCCACGTTCGCGTCCGATCCGGCCCACGTGCTCGGCTCAGTCGGGGTGCGTGCGCGGCTCGCGTTGACCGACAACGGACGTGCCTGGCGAATCAGCACCCATGAGCTCGACATCCATCAGGGCAACGCGCGCCTCGCCGTGAGCGGCTCGCTCACGGGCGAAACTTCAGGCGACCATCCGCGAGTCGACGTGCACGCCACCTTGAGCGGCGTGCCGGTGGAGCTGGTGCGGGCCGCTCTCGGGGCGGGCACGCTCGCCGCCCTCGGCAGCGCCGCCGCCGAAGTGAACGGCGGGCGTATCGAGCACGCCGAGCTCAGCGCTCGCGGCCCGCTCGATGAGCTGCTGCCCTGGAGCGGCGCCCGGGGGGGGTTCGCGGGGACACTGCGGCTCACGGGTGCCAGCCTCGCTGCCGCCGAGGATTGGCCCGAGCTGCACGGCCTGGATGCACGCCTCGACTGGCGCGGGGCGCGCGTGCGGGTACGCGTGGACGCGGCAGCTGCGGCCGGGTTCAAACTCACCGCAGCGCGCGCGGAGTGGGACGCGCGCGATGCGACCCTCACCGCCCTCGCGGGCCGGCTCACCGGCAACGCGGCCGATGCGCTCGGCTGGCTCCGCAATCACCCGCGGCTCGAGCCCTACGCCTTAGGCGTCGACGGCATCGCCCTGAGCGGCAACACGGTCCTCGACTTCGAGCTGCGGCGCGCCGGCAGCGTGCGCGCACCGCGCTTCGCCACGCGGCTCGCCGCGCGCCTCGACGGGGCACAGCTGCGACCGGTGGCCGGACTCCCCGCGATCGATGCTCTGCGCGGGACGCTCGCCTTTGCCGACGGTCGCCTGCAGCGCTCGACGCTCACCGGTCAATGGCTCGGCGGCCCGATCGCGCTCAGCGTCGGAGAACGCCGCGAGCGCGGAGCCGCCACGGTCGCGATTTCGGGAAAGGGGGTGCTCGACGTGCGCGCGGCGGTGGCCGCGGCCACCGGACTCCCTGCCGCGCAGACCCCGTTGCAGGGCAGCGCGGAATGGAGCGCGGACCTCAAGCTCGTTCCGGGCACGAACGGCGCGCACCCGGGCTGGCGTGTGCGCGCCGATACGGGCCTCGCCGGCGTCGCGAGCAGCCTGCCCGAACCCCTCGCCAAGGCGCCGGGGTCGGTGCTGCCGCTGCACCTCGAGCTCCTCGGGACCGAGGACGCGGCCGAGCTGCATGCCGCGCTCGGCGAACGGCTCCGGGGCCTTGCGGCCGTCAGCCGCCGGGGCCAACTGTGGCGGATCGAGCGCGGGGCGGTGAGCTTTGCCGGCGGGGTGCCCGCGATGCCGTCGGCTCCCGTCATTGAGATCGAGGGCTCGGTGAGCCGGCTCGACCTGACCGGGTACGCTCTGCTCTGGCGGCAGCTCGCGCGCAATTCGGCCCTGCCGGCGCTGCGCGTCGAGCTCACGGCCGCCGAGCTTCTCGCCGCCGGCCGGAGCTTCGCCGACGTGCGCGTGTCGGCGGAGGCGGGCCTTGCCGCCGGGCAGGTCCGGCTCGAATCCCAGGACCTCGATGCGCACGTGGCATGGCCCGCGACGGTCGACGCCGCCCATCCTGTGAGCGCGCATCTCGAGCGGCTCGATCTCGCGGAGCTTTCAGGGAGCGGCGCTTCTTTCGCTGCGCTGCTGGCTGCGCTCGGATCCGATGCGCAGCTGTCCGTCGGCGATCTCCGGTGGGAGGGCCGCCCGCTCGGCAGCCTCGATGCGACTCTCGCCGTGCACGGCGGTGCGCTCGAGCTGCAGGGCCTGCATGTCGCCGGAGCCGGCGATGAGGCACGCGGCGCGCTCGGGTGCCGGGACGGTGCGTGCCGGGCGAGCTTCAGTCTCGCGAGTCACAGTGCCGCCGCAACCCTTGCCCGCCTCGGCCTCCGCCCCGATCTGACCGCCGCGCGGGCGGTGGCGAGCGGCGAGCTCGAATGGCCCGCCGCTGCCGCCGCCACGCTGGCCGATGCCAGGGGCCAGCTCCACGTGGAGCTCGACGATGGCCTGGCCCGCGGCGTTACGGTACCCGGTGCCCAGGGCAACCCGCCGGGACTCCTCGCGGTTCCCGGACTTCTTGCGGGACTCAACCTGCCGCAGCTGCCTTTCGTCCATCTGAGCGCGGATTTCAAGGTGGCGGACGGTCAGGCGGCGACGTCCAACCTGCACCTGGACGGGGATACGGAGATTCTGCTGCGGGGCCGGATCGGGCTGCTGGCCCACGACTACGATGCCCAGGTCTGGGTGCTCAAAGGCGAGGAGCGCCTGCCGGCCGCCGTGCGGCGCCTGGGTCCAGGACCGCGGGTGGCGGCGCTGTGGATGTCACTGCGCGAGCTCTTTGCCGGCGCCGACCACGAGCGCGCCGCATTGCACTTGCGTGGCACCTGGGATGACCCCATCGTTAGCCCATGAAGGTCGCCGCCCTGCAGATGACCTCGGGACCGGAGGTCGAGGCGAACCTCGCCACCGCCGCGGCGCTGCTCGAGGAGGCCGCCTCGGCCGGTGCGCGCCTGGCAGTGCTGCCGGAGAACTTCTCGTTCCTGGGCCTGAAGGACGCCGACAAGCGCGCCGTCGCGGAAAGCGATGGCGCAGGTCCCGTGCAGGAGTTTCTCGCCGCGACCGCCCGCAGGCTCAAGCTCTGGATCGTGGGCGGCACCATGCCCTTGAAGAGCGGCGCAGACGGACGGGTCGCCGCCGCTTCGCTGGTCTACGACGCCGATGGCGTGCGGGTCGCGCGCTACGACAAGATTCACCTGTTCGATGTCGACATCCCCGGGCGCTCCGAGAGCTATCTGGAGTCGGCCAACGTCGCCCCGGGTGCGCGCGCCGTCGTCCTCGATACGCCGGTGGGACGCCTCGGACTATCGGTATGCTATGACGTGAGATTTCCGGAGCTCTACCGGCAGCTGAGCGCCGCGGGGGCGGAGCTGCTGTCCGTGCCGTCGGCGTTCACCTCGCCCACCGGGCGCGCTCACTGGGAGACGCTGCTGCGCGCACGCGCCATCGAGAACCTCTGTTACGTGATCGCACCGGCGCAGTCCGGCATTCATCCGAACGGACGTGAGACCTATGGAGACAGCATGATCGTCGATTATTGGGGCAGGGTGCTGAAGCGTGTGCCGCGCGGCCGCGGCTGCGCCGTGGCCGACGTGGACCTCGCGCGCCAGAGCGCCGTGCGCGAGAGCTTCCCGGCCTTGCAGCACCGCACCTTGACCGGGGACATGAGCCCGTGAGCACGCCCGAATCACCCGCCCCGGTAGCCGCTGCGGCGCCGGCGGCCGATCCGCTCAAGGTGGCGCGCGAGCTCATCCTGCGCCCGGGCGGGCTCGACGACCGCCGCATCGACAACGTATTCGGCGAGGTGCTGACGCATTCGGTCGACTTCGCGGACCTTTACTTTCAGCTCGCGCACCAGGAGTCCTGGTCGCTCGAGGACGGCATCGTCAAAGACGGCAGCGCCAGCATCGAGCAGGGCGTCGGCGTGCGCGCGCTCGCCGGCGAGAAGACCGGCTTCGCATACTCCGACGAGATCGTGCTGCCGGCGCTCGAAGAAGCCTCGCGCGCCGCACGCGCGATTGCCGTGCAGGGCGGGGAGCGCCGCGTGAGCGCCTGGCGCGCCGCGCACGGCCACCAGCTGTACCTGCCGGCCGATCCGGCCGCCGCGCTCGCCACCGCCGACAAGGTGGCCTGGCTCGAGCGCGTCGATCGCGAGGCGCGGCGGCTCGACCCGCGCATCGTGCACGTGAACGCCAGCCTGATCGCGGTGCACGAGGTGGTGCTCATCGCCACCAGCGAGGGCGAGCTCGCGGCGGACGTGCGCCCGCTGGTGCGTTTCAACGTCTCGGTGCTGGTCGAGCACGACGGCCGGCGCGAGCAGGGCTATGCCGGTGCCGGCGGACGCTACTCGCTCGCCGAGCTGGTTGCGAGCGACAAGCCGCTCGAGCTGGCACGCGAGGCGGTGCGACAGGCACTGGTGAACCTCGAGGCGGTGCCGGCCCCGGCCGGCTCCATGACGGTGGTGCTCGGCCCGGGGTGGCCGGGGATCCTGCTGCACGAGGCCATCGGCCACGGGCTCGAGGGAGACTTCAACCGCAAGGGCACCTCGGCGTTCGCCAACCGCATCGGCGAGCGGGTGGCGGCGGCGGAGTGCACCGTGGTGGACGACGGCACGCTCGCGCGCCGCCGCGGCTCGCTCAACATCGACGACGAGGGCACGCCGACTCAGTGCACCACGCTGATCGAGAACGGCGTGCTGCGTGGCTACATGCAGGATCGGATGAACGCGCGTCTCATGGGAGTCGCGCCCACCGGCAACGGCCGGCGCGAGTCCTTCGCCCACATGACTCTGCCGCGCATGACCAACACCTACATGCGCCCCGGCCCGCACGACCCCGCGGAAATCATCCGCTCGGTGCCGCGCGGCATCTATGCGGTGAATTTCGGCGGCGGGCAGGTGGACATCACCTCGGGAAAGTTCGTGTTCTCGGCGAGCGAGGCCTACCTGATCGAGAACGGACGCGTCACCACGCCGCTGAAGGGTGCGACACTCATCGGTAACGGGCCCGATGTACTGACGCGCGTCACCATGGTGGGGAACGATCTGAAGCTCGACGACGGGGTCGGGACCTGCGGCAAGGAAGGCCAGAGCGTGCCGGTCGGCGTAGGCCAGCCGACACTCAAGATCGAGGGCCTTACCGTAGGCGGCACCGCATGACAATTGTCGTACGAAGCTGACGTCGGCTTTCCACGACATTTCGCCATTCTCGACACACAGCGCCAATATGTGTCCTGCACGGGCACGCAACGATTCGCGATGCTGGCACTCGCGGGCGGAGCAGGATTGCACCCGCGTGCGCAGGCAGCGCGGCCCGCACCGGCCCTGCAGACATAATCGGGAGCGTTGGCAGGTTTGTGAATCCCCACACGTCCCCGGAGAAGCCGAGTCCGTAGCGTGCATCCGGCAGACACTGCCGCAGGAAGGAAGTCACGATGCAAGCCGAGCACAACATGATCTCGATGTCCGACACCGCCACCTTGAAGCTCCCCGCGGAGCTGCTGGCGGAGCTCAAGCGCCATACCAAGCAGAAAACCGACTTTCGCGTCGAGCACTTCAAGCCTTCCCTGCTGGAGCGCCTGCTCGGCCTGTTCGGCGTAAAGTAGCCGCCCGGGCGGGCGGCCCGAAATCGTACTGAAATAACGCACTGCGGCAGCGTCTGCCGGCGCCTTTCCGGGGGCGGGTATCCGCCGCCGTGCCGGCAAGTTAGGATGCCGGCATGGAGCGCCGCCATCTTTCCCGCCCGGTCTACGAAGGGCTGCCCTGGTTCTACATGGCCTTCGGCCTCGCGGCCCTCGGCACCAGCTACCTGCTGGCCGCGCACGGGGCGCTGAGCCTCGCCATCGGCCTCCTCGGCCTCGTTACGCTGGTGTACGGAATCGTGGTGTTCCTGCGCCGCCGTGACTTCCGGGCGCTGCGCAGCGAGTACGGCAACCCGGATTCGATCAGCGACGACGATTCAAGCTGAGGAGCGGGCGGCCACGGCCTCCGGCGCTGCGCTCGCCCTTGGAGCTCTCGTCCTTGGAGCCTTTGTCCTTGGAGCCTTCATCCGCGCCGGCCGCCGGCGGCGCGTGCAGCTCGGGAATGTCGCCGAGCGCGGGGATCTTCGGCTCGGGCTCGTGGGCAGCCGAGCGGCCGCGCCCGTGGCGCTCGTCCACGTAGATCAGCTCGTGCTTGCCGATCAGCACGACGTCGCCGTCGTTCAGGTAGTGGCGCCGCACGCGTGCCGATTTCACGTAGATGCCGTTGGTGCTGTTGAGATCCTCGATCACGCACGAGTGCGCGGTGGTGATGATCTGGCAGTGGTGGCGGCTGACGAAGCGGCTGTCGATGTGGATGTCGTTGTCGGGGGTGCGCCCGACGATGAGACGCCCGATGCGCAGCGGCACCTCCTGTACGGTGCGCCCGTCGGTGGCGACCAGCAGCTTGCCGACCGCCTCCGCTGAGGCCGCGGGCTGAGCGGCAGCCTCGTTGGCAGCCGCCCCGTGCGGCGCCGCCGCCGGTACGGCCACCTCGTGCGCCACCGCATCCGGCGATTCCGCGCGCGCTGCGCTCTCGCCTTCAGGCTCGGCTCCCGCCGCTGCGCCGGCAGCCGCCGGCGCCGCCGCCCCGCCCGGGGTGCGCGCTGCATACAACGGCCAGCGCAGCTCCGCGACCGTGCTGGCGATGTCGCCGAGCCGTACCGAGTCGCGGTTGTCCGTGTAGGCCGCCATCATCGCGGTGTCGCACAGGGTGTTGATGAGCCGCGGCACTCCGCCGGTGTAGCGGAAGATCTCGTGGAAGGTGTCGGGCGCGAAGATGTCGCGGTCGCCGCCGCCCGCCACCTCGAGCCGATGCTCGATATAGGAGCGCGTCTCCGCCTCCGACAGAGTCGAGAGATGAAAGCGCAGCCGCACGCGCTGCGTGAGCTGCTCGAGCCGGGGAGCGTTCAGCGTCACATTGAGCTCGGGCTGCCCGGCGAGAATGATGCGCAGCACCTTCTCCTTGGTGGTCTCGACGCCCGACAGCAGGCGGATCTCCTCGAGCACGCGCGGCTCGAGATTCTGCGCCTCGTCGATGATCAGCAGCACCTTGCGTCCGGCGGCGTGCTGCTCGATGAGGAAGTTATTGAGGGTGCTGAGCAGCTCCGCCTTGCGCATCCTGAAGGGTGAGAACCCGAACTGCACCAGCACCGTCTGCAGGAAATCCGTGGTCGTCACCTGAGTCTGGTTGATCTGCGCGACCACCACGTCGGCGGGGACCTCCTTGAGAAACGACTCGATCAGGGTGGTCTTGCCCGAGCCGATTTCCCCGGTGATCACCACGAAACCGTCGGTGAACCAGATGGTCGACTCCATGTACGCCTTGGCGCGCGCGTGCTGTTTCGACAGGTAAAGGAATTGCGGGTCCGGGCTGAGTCGGAACGGCAGCTCCTTGAGTTTGAACAGCTCGAGGTACATGCGAGAGCACTCGCAGACGATGTTACGGGATGCGCACTGCGACGGCCAATTTCGCGGCCAGGCGCCGCGCGCGCGCATCCCGCAGTGCTGCGGTGGGCTCGACCACGGTGCAATGCCCGACTTTGCGCCCGGGCCGCGGCTGCTTGCCGTAATCGTGCAGGTGGACCCCTTCGAGCGCCAACAGCCGCGCGCGCGGCGGGATACGTCCGATCAGGTTGATCATGGCGCTGTGGCCGAGCGCGCGCGTCGAGCCGAGCGGCAGTCCCAGGATCGCGCGCAGGTGATTCTCGAACTGGCTGGTCGCGGCGCCCTCGATGGTCCAGTGGCCGGAGTTGTGCACCCTTGGGGCCATCTCGTTGGCGATCAGCTCGCCGGCGCGCACGAAGAACTCGATCGTGAGGACGCCGCGATAGCGGAAGTGCGCGAGCACGCGCTTGAGGTAGCGCGCCGCCTGGCTCTGCCAGCGGCGCGGGCCGTAGGGCGCACAGGTGACGCGCAGGATGCCCGCGCCGTGCACGTTGCCGCACAGCGGATAGATCACGACTTCGCCGCGCGCGCCGCGCGCGCCGATCACCGACACCTCGCAGTCGAACGGCACCCACTCCTCGTAGAGGAGCGGGGCGGCACCCAAGCGCTCCCAGGCCCGGGCGGCATCCACGCGCGTGCGCAGCAGCGCCTGGCCCTTGCCGTCGTAGCCGAGGCGCCGGGTCTTGAGCACCCCCGGCAGCCCCACCGCGGCGATGGCCGCCTCGAGCTCGACGCGCGAATCGACCGCGCGCCAGCGGGTGGTCGGAATCGCGAGCTTCGCGAACAGGCGCTTCTCGCTCACCCGGTCCTGCCCGCACTCGAGCGCCGCCACCGGCGGGGCGATGCGTGCGGCGTGCGCCCGGCGCTGCATGGTGCGCAGGCTCGCCCCGGGCACATTCTCCCAGTCAAAAGTGACCACCTCGCAGCGGCGCGCCAGCTCTGCGAGCAGCGCGCGGTCGGTGAACGCGCCGGTGAGCAGCGGCGCCACCTGGCCCGCGGGCGCATCGGCCGAGGGATCCAGGCAGAGGAAATCGAGGCCGAGCGGATAGCCCGCCAAAGCGAGCATGCGGCCGAGCTGGCCGGCGCCCACGATGCCGACGGTCATGTGCGCTTGGGTTGGCGCGGATCGGGGTTGCCGAGCACGGCCGCGGTCTGCTGCTCGCGGAACGCCTCGAGCGCCTGCTGCACGGCGGGGTGCCGGTTGGCGAGGATTGCCGCGGCGCACAGCGCCGCGTTGGTGGCGCCGGCGGTGCCGATGGCGAAAGTCGCCACTGGAACGCCGGCGGGCATCTGCACGATCGAGAGCAGTGAGTCGAGACCCCCGAGAGTCTTCGACTGCACCGGCACGCCGAGCACCGGCAGTGTGGTCTTGGCCGCGGCCATGCCGGGCAGATGCGCGGCGCCACCCGCGCCGGCGATCAGCACTTCGAGGCCGCGCTCGCGGGCGCTCGCGGCATATTCGAACAACAGGTCCGGGGTGCGGTGCGCCGACACCACGCGCAGCTCGTGAGCGATGCCGAGGCGATCGAGGGTCTCGGCGGCCGCCTGCATGGTCTCCCAGTCGGAGCCGGAGCCCATGATGATGCCGACGAGGGCTTTCATCGCGGCATTGTAGCGAACAATGCGCGCAGCGCGCGAAACAACTCGCGCGCCGCGCCCGCGCCCCTCCTGTGGCTGCGCTCGGCCTGGGCCGCCGCCACGCGCCGCGCCCACTCGGAGGTCTCGATGCCGGGGAAAGCGCGCGCCAGCTCCTCGAGCGCGCGGCCGCCGCCCTCGATCAGCCGCTCGCGCCACTCCTCGACACGCCGGAAGCGCTCGGCCTCGCGCGCACTCACCGCGCCGCGTGCGGCGAGCGCGGCGCGGATCGGTTCGGAGTCGAGGGAGCGCATCAGCTTGCCGATGTACTGGCGCTGGCGGGCGGCGCCCGCGCGGCTGCTGATGCGGCGGGCGGCGCGCACCGCCGCGGCGAGCTCCTCGGGCAGCGCGAGCGCGTCGAG
>Ga0187781_10000478_pt1 | contig 28451 bp, 28 predicted proteins | sample 0715_SJ02_MP02_2_FD_132447 | JGI IMG/M metagenome (GOLD analysis project Ga0187781, IMG submission 132447) | Tropical peat soil microbial communities from peatlands in Department of Meta, Colombia - 0715_SJ02_MP02_20_MG | ecosystem: Environmental > Terrestrial > Soil > Wetlands > Peat | place... | reverse complement strand
TTAGGCGGGAAGCCGATAATTATGGAGGGAAACAAATATGCGCACGAATCACATTGCTTTCGGCGCCGCAATCCTTGCGGCGCTTGCGGCTTTCCTTCCGGGCCGGAGCGAGGCCGATCTTAAGCTTCCCCGCGAAAAGGTGACGCTCGTCGCGCCACCGTTTGTGCATCCCCATGAACAGGTGGCCAAGTCGGGTCCCAAGATTACCGAATTCAGGATGGCGGTCATAGAAAAGCCGATCGTTATCGACGAAAGCGGGACAACCATACCAGGGCTGACCTTCAATGGCTCGATTCCCGGGCCGCTGCTGGTCGCGCACGAGGGGGATTACATCGAGCTGACCCTCGCGAACCCCGCGGCTAACAAAATGGCGCATTCCATCGACTTTCACGCGGCGACGGGAGGTCTCGGCGGCGCGGCGCTGACTCTAATTCAGCCCGGCGAGGAGACGACCCTGCGCTGGAAAGCGACGCGAGCCGGCGTGTTCGTTTATCATTGCGCGCCTGGCGGGGAGATGACGCCGTTACATGTAGTATCTGGCATGAGCGGGGCGGTCATGGTTCTACCGCGCGAGGGTCTGCGCGACGGGGCCGGCAAGCCTCTGCACTATGATCGTGTCTATTACATTGGGGAAAGCGACTTTTATGTTCCGCGTGGACCTGATGGCAAATTTCAGAGCTTCACGGAAGTCAGCGACTACTTCCCAAAGGCGCTGGAAGTCATGCGCAAGCTTGTCCCTACTCATGTCGTCTTCGAGGGTAAGGTCGGCGCGCTCACGGGCAAGAACGCTCTTTTGGCGAAGGTCGGCGAAACGGTGCTGATTGTCCACTCTGAAGCGAACCGCGACAGCAGACCCCATCTCATCGGCGGCCATGGCGATTATGTGTGGGAGACGGGAAAATTCGATAACCCCCCGGAAAAGAATCTCGAGACCTGGTTCATCCGGGGAGGAAGCGCAGGAGCGGCGCTTTACACTTTTCGTCAGCCGGGCCTCTATGCCTATCTCAGTCACAATCTTATCGAAGCGGTGGAGCTCGGCGCAGCGGCGCATTTCAAGGTTGCAGGTCAGTGGAACGACGATTTGATGAAGCAAGTGAGTCCGCCGGCGCCCATTGGCGCCGAGGGGGCTACTCAGGCAAAGTCGAGAAAACCCGGTTCTTGACTGAGCGTGGCTGTCGGAGCGTCTGCTGAGGGCGGAGAAACATGCTTATGCAAGCAACGAAGCGCGCCGCGATGACGCTGCTCGCCGTCCCGCTGGGCATTGCCTCAATGTCGGGGGTGACGTTGCCATCCTCTCCGATTCCCGTTGAAATGATCGATGTCGCCCCGCGAGCTTACGCCTATCGCATGGCCGGCGACTTCAATCAGGCGGGGTGGCCGATCGATGCGCCGCTCATCGCTTTGACGCGGAATTCTGCGCTTCACATCATGAAGCGACAGGTCACGGCGGCGGAGTACGACCGCTGCGTCGCGGAGGGAAAGTGCTCTGCGCGCGCAGCAAATGAGAGCGTCGAGCCCGAGCTGCCTGCAGTGCGGGTGAGCTGGCGGGATGCGACCGCCTATGCCGTTTGGCTCTCCGCCAGAACAGGCGAGACCTGGCGTCTCCCCACGGACGAGGAATGGGTCTTCGCAGCCGGCTCGCGTTTTCATGACGATGGATTATTGGTCGCCGCGACGCGCAATCCGGCGACGCGCTGGCTCGCACGTTACGACCGGGAGTCGCAACGAGAGGCGTTGGATCAGCAGCCGCGCCCCGCGGGAGCTTTCGGCGTCAATGAGCTCGGACTGTTTGATCTTTCCGGGAACGTCTGGGAATGGACAAACACGTGCTTCACCCGCCAATCGCTTGATGAGAAGGGCAGGCCCTTTGGCCCTTCGTCCACAAATTGCGGGGTGCGAGTCGCGGAGGGCGAGCACCGCGCCTATGTCATAGATTTCATTCGAGACGCGCGCGGAGGGGGGTGCTCGGTTGGCAAGCCTCCAACCAACTTGGGTTTCCGTCTGGTCCGGGAGGACGGCGCCGTTTCGGAAATCGCTTTCGCTTGGCGACGGCTGATGTTCAACGATTGAGCCTGGGGCGCCGACTCCGGCGCGTCTCGGGAACCCGCTTGTCGAGCTTGCACATAAAGGAACTGACCTTGATCGTCGGCGCGCCAGCGTCCCGTTGGTCCTCCTCGTTGCCACTATCAGGTAATCCTGAGTGAAAGGCGTCGCCATGAAGCGGAAAGTCTTTGGGCGTTTCATCGGCGGGACGTTCGCCGCCAAGGCCGGCGAGGAGATCTCGTGCTCCGACTATTTCGATCAATTGCCCCGCCATGTCGAGTTCGAATCTTGCGGCGAAGATGCGGCGGCGCTGCTTCCGAAGGCGCCTCGCCACATGCGCCGATGCCCCGAGTGCGAGGGGCTTTATCTCGGGGTCGGGACGGGGTTGCGGGAACGCCATATCAATTGTTGACTAAATAAACGACCCAAGCGAATCGGCAATTATTCTGCTTGCGCCGTTGCGCCGCCGCGGGGAACTGTAGCGAAACGCCACTGAGCAGGCCTTCGCCTTCCCATTCCACGCGCCCATGCCGGCGCCGCTGCGGGCCCGCCTCGATGGGCCGCCCAGCGCAATCGGACCAGCGACTTGACTTCCGGGGCTTGACGCCTTTCTTGACAGCCGACCATGCTCAAGGCGGACCTAAAGAAAATGCTTCCGCCGTTGCGAGGCCAAAGCAATGCTTGAGTTTGTGCCCGACGTTCAACGGCTCACCATGATCTTTTCCCAGGCGACCGCCCCTACCTTTTTTCTGGGGGCTGTCGCCGCCTTCGTTTCGCTCATGTCGTCCCGGCTTTCGGCCGTCGTGGCTCGAATCCGCGCTCTCAACGGTATTCCGGAAGCCGATCCGGGCCGCGCCCACCTCAAGTCCGATGTCGTCCGCTTACGTATGCGCGCACGCCTGTTGAGCCGAGCCATGACCGCTTCGCTAATCAGCGGGATATGCGCCACCGTTCTCCTGGCGATCGTTTTCGCTGCGGAGTTTTTCGGTCTAAAATACGCATATGGAGCGGGCCTCCTCTTTGTTGCGGCGACATTCTTCTTAGGCACGGGCCTAGTGCACTTCGCAAGGGAAGCCCATATCGGTCTCTCGGAGGCCGACGAATACGAATAGGTTTTTTCCGCATTCGTCAGAAACGCATAGGAACGGAATCACGATAAAGACAATTACCCAATTTCGCCAACATAATTGCGTATTTTACGTATTTGCGCCCGCGCGCGGCAATTTTCGCAGAACAAACCTATTTTGAGCGCAGCCTGCGGCCTCCCTCAGGCGGCGCGCCGGATTCCGGGGCTGTCGGAGATCGCTTGTCTCATCCTTCAGCGCCCCCTATAACCGAGCGACCGCCCCATCGGCACCGTAAACAATTTGTTTTTTTGCATATTCTACAACAGTCACAGCCCCGACCACCCCAGCCGGAAAAGGCGCCCAACAGGCCTCATGCCCACGCTCATCCATTACCCGCTCTGCCCGCACTCCAGGTTCATCCGGCTCATTCTCGCCGAATATGGCGTCGAGGCGCAGCTCCTCGAGGAGCGCGTCTTCGACCGCAATCCGAAATTCCTGGAGCTCAACCCCGCCGGCCGGACGCCCGTCCTCGTCGACGACGACGGCCTCGTCGTCTGTGGCGCCTCGGTCATCGCCGAATATCTTGACGAAACTCTAGGGCCCACAATTGGCGCGGGCCGGCTCATGCCGCAGGACACTGAGGAGCGCGTCGAAACGCGCCGGCTCGTCTCCTGGTTCAACGACAAATTCTTCGAAGACGTGACGAACGCCCTCGTCACCGAGAAGGTGTGCAAGCGCTTCGCCTCGTCCGGCAGCGGCGGCGGCGCCCCCGACATGGACCTCGTGCGCGTCGCCCGCGCCAACATCCGTCCGCATCTGCGCTATATCGGCTATCTGACGGGCGTGCGGAAATGGCTCGCGGGCGACCGCTTGAGCTATGCCGATTTCGCCGCCGCCGCGCATCTCTCTTGCGCCGATTATCTCGGCGACGTTCCGTGGGAGGAGGACGAGGCGGCCAAGCATTGGTATCAGCGCGTGAAGTCGCGCCCGGCCTTCCGCCCGCTCATCGCCGACCGCGCCCCCGGCATGGTTCCCGGGCGCTATTACGCCGAACTCGACTTCTGACTCTTAAGGATCACATCCGCCGCAGGGCGCTCGATCTCGGCTTCGACGTCTGCGGCTTCACGACGCCGGACTCCATCCCCGAGGCCGGCGAACGCCTGCGGGCGTGGCTTTCCGAAGGCGCTCAGGGCGACATGAACTGGATGGCCGAGAGCGCGGCCAGACGCGCCTCGCCGCAGGCGCTGTGGCCGCAAGTCCGATCCATCGTGATAGCGGGGCAAAATTACGGCCCAGCGCAGGATCCGCTGCAGGCGCTGACGCGGCGAGAGAACGGCGCGATCTCGGTCTATGCGCAGGGACGCGATTACCACGACCTCGTCAAGGGCCGGCTGAAGCAGCTCGCAGGCTTCCTCGTCGCCAAGGCCGGCGGCGGCGAGGTCAAGGTCTTCGTCGACACCGCCCCGGTGCTGGAGAAGCCGCTTGGCCAGGCCGCCGGGCTGGGCTGGCAAGGCAAGCACACCAATCTCGTCTCGCGCGGCTTCGGCTCCTGGCTCTTTCTCGGGGCGATCTTCACCGACATCGAGATCGCGTCTGATTCGCCAGAGCGCGACCATTGCGGCTCCTGCCGCGCCTGCCTCGACATCTGCCCGACGAGGGCATTTCCCGCCCCCTACCGCTTGGACGCGCGGCGCTGCGTCGCCTACCTCACGATCGAGCACAAAGGGCCAATCCCGCACGAATTTCGCGCCGCCGTCGGGAACCGGATTTTCGGCTGCGACGATTGCCTCGCGGTCTGCCCCTGGAACAAATTCGCGCAGACGAGCCGTGAGGCGAAGCTTGGTGCGCGGGTCGATCTTGAAAGCCCTCCCCTCGCTGAGCTCGCCCTGCTCGACGACGCAGGGTTTCGCGCACATTTCAGCGGCACTCCGATCAAGCGACTCGGCCATGCCCGCTTCCTGCGCAATGTCCTGATCGCGATCGGCAACAGCAAAGCCCGGGAGCTTGCGGCCACAGCCCAGGCGCGGCTGGGCGACGCCGCGCCGCTCGTCCGCGGCGCCGCGATATGGGCGCTCGGGCGGCTGCTGCCGAGCCCCCGCTTCCACGCCCTCGCGCGCGAGCGCGCCGTCGCCGAGACCGATCGCGACGTCGCAGCGGAGTGGGCAAAAGAGACACAGTCCTCCTGAAAAATGCAACGCGCCCTAAGTTCGATGTTGCGTCGCAGGAAGCGATAACGGCAAATCCATCTGCTCAGGGTGGATCATGACCGGCGCGAAACTCGGCCTCTTGCGATCAGACGATCGCAGCCTGCGACTTGAACGGGCCTCGCTCTTTCGAGGCGACGCGCTTTGCGCCTATGACGGTTGGCTCGCGCCGACCGTGATCGTCTCCGACGGCCCCTATGGCCTCGGCAAATATAAGGGCGAGCCCAAAAAACCCGATTCGCTGGCCGAATGGTATGCGCCCCACGCCGCCGCCTGGGCGAAGGCGGCGAAACCCGACACGACATTGTGGTTCTGGAACAGCGAGATCGGCTGGGCCAAGGCGCATGCGGCGATCGAGCTGCACGGCTGGGTTTATCAAGAGACCGTCATTTGGGACAAGGGCCTGGCCCATGTCGCCGGCAATGTGAACTCGCGCACGATTCGCGGCCTGCCGGTCGTGACCGAGGTCGCCGTGCGCTACACCCGCGCCGTCGAGCTCAGGACGCCGGACGGGCGCAGCCTCCCGCCCAAGGAATGGCTGCGCGCGGAATGGCGGCGCTCCGGCCTGCCGCTCTCGCAGGCGAACGAAGCCTGCGGCGTCGCCAACGCCGCGACGCGCAAATATCTCACCGCCTGCCATCTCTGGTATTGCCCGCCGGGCCAGGCCGTCGTCGCCATGGCGCGCTGGTGCGAGCGGTTCGGAGCCAAGGCCGCCGTCCCCTATTTCTCGATTGACGGGCGCAGCCCGCCGCGCGCCGAGGCGTGGGACGCGTTGCGCGCCAAATGGACGCATGTCCATGGCCTGACGAACGTCTGGCGCGAGCCCGCCGTGCACGGCGCCGAGAGGGTCAAGGCGGAGGGCTCCGGCGCCGCATTGCACGCCAACCAGAAGCCGCTCGCGCTGATGAAGCGGCAGATTCTGGCCTCGAGCGACGAGGGCGACGTGGTCTGGGAGCCCTTCGGCGGCCTGATGTCGGCGAGCGTCGCCGCGGTGCGGCTCAAGCGCATCGCGCACGCCGCCGAGCCGAACGAAGCCTATTTCGCGGCGGGCGCGGCGCGGCTGCGCGCGGAAATCTTCGGCGCGCCCTGCGCGAAAGCCTGTTGAGCGCGCCATGACCTTGTTCTCGCACAAGGCGCATGAAGATCCGGCCGAGGAGGCGGCGCGGCTCTTAACCCGCATGGGCGTGTTCCTGCTCTTCGTCGTCGCGTTGACGGCTCCCGTGCCGATCGGCCAGACGATTTACATCCTGCTGCCGATCGGGGCGGCGCTGCTGCTCGCCGGCGCCGCGGTCTCGCCGTTCACGCGCGAAAAGGTCGGGCCGCTCTGGCGCCTCCTCACCGCTCCGCCCGTGCTGGCGGCGGTGTTTCTCGTGGCCTTCGCCGCCCTGTCGCTGACCTGGACGCCCTTCCGCGCCGAGGCCTCCGAGCGGCTGCTTAAAACCGCGCTGACGCTGGCGCTCGTCGCGATCGCCGGCGGCTTTTTGCCGACGCGAACGCGCGTATGCGATCTGAACCTCCTCCCCATCGGGGCCGCGATCGCGGCCGTCGCGCTGATCGGCGCGACGGCGCTGGACCATTTCCACCCGCGCCCGCAGACGATCGAGGAACTTATCGACGGCGCCCCCGTCGCGCGCGCAGGGCTTGCGCTTGCCCTTATCCTGTGGCCCGCGGCGGGCGCCCTCGCCCTGCGCGGTCGCTGGCGGTTCGCCGGCGCGCTGGTCCTCGTGGCGGCGGTCGCGGCGGTCCTCTCGGGCGCGCCGAACGTCGCCCCGGCGCTGGGCGCGGGCGCTCTCGCTTTCGCCCTGTCCTTCGGGCGCGTGCGCCCGGCGGCGAAATTCTTCGGCCTCGCTTCGGCCGCCGCGATGCTGGCGGCGCCGGTCGTCGCCATGGCCGCGCGCTATGCGCCGGGCGCGCATGCGACGGAATTTTCCCGCGCGCTCGACATCTGGGGGGCGCTCGCGGTCAACGGCGGACTCCGCAGCCTGACCGGGCACGGCTTCGGAGCCGCGCATTTCGGGCTCTTCGGCGGCTATCTCGATCCCCATACGCCGCGCGGGCTCCTCTTTCAGATCTGGTTCGATCTCGGCGTCATCGGCGGCGCGGCGCTGTCGACCATGGTCTGGCGCGCCTTCGTCGTGATCGGCGGGCTGCGCCCGGCGCTCGCGCCCTTCCTGATCGCGGGTTTGATCACCGGATTGGTCGTCGCCATGCTTGGACCCGCGGCCGAGCAGCTGTGGGCGGTGACGGCGGCCGGCCTCGCGGCGATCGCCTATGTGCTGGCGATGCGCGGCCAGTTCAGAAAGCGCCGCCCAAGCCTCCCCGCCGGCCGGCGGCCCCGCGTGGACGCCATCGACTTCGGCGACGACGGCGAGACGTGAGCGTCGGCGTTTTGCGTCTACGCCCAGGCTCGACTGTTTCGCCCCCGGGCCGCCCGTGATAGAGGTGCGCCCCTCGCGCTTGGGATTCCCCAACACCACTCAATTCGCCGCTTCAGGCCCCGGCCGAAGCCACGGAGACTCGCGATGCCGTCTGACGCGACGAAGACCGCCAAGACCGACGCCGATAATTTCCGCCAGGCGCTCCGGAGCGCGACGGCCGGCGCCGCGCAGTGGCTGATCCGCCAGCAGCGGGAAGACGGCCACTGGGTCGGGCGCGCCGAAACAAACGCCTGCATGGAGGCGCAATGGTGCCTCGCCTTGTGGTTCTTGGGCCTCGAGAACCATCCTCTGCGCGCGCGCCTTGGCGAGGCGCTGCTGCAGACCCAGCGGGAGGACGGCGCCTGGGAAGTCTATCGCGGCGCGCCGAACGGCGACATCAACGCCACCGTCGAGGCCTACGCCGCCCTGCGCTCGCTGGGACGGCGCGACGAGAAGCCAGAGCTGCGCCGCGCGCGCGAGTGGATCCTCGCCAAGGGCGGCCTCGCCAACGTCCGTGTCTTCACCCGCTACTGGCTCGCGCTCATCGGCGAATGGCCATGGGAGAAGACGCCCAACATCCCGGCGGAGATCGTCTGGTTCCCGCTGTGGACCCCGTTCTCGATCTACAATTTCTCGCAGTGGGCGCGGGCGACGCTGATGCCGATCGCCGTGCTCTCGGCCTTGCGCCCGAGCCGCCCGCTGCCGGCCGAGAACCGGCTGGACCAGCTCTTCCCCGAAGGGCGCGACAAGTTCGACTACGAGCTGCCGATCAAGGCCGGCGCCGGCCTGTGGGACCGCTTCTTTCGCGGCGCCGACCAGGTTCTGCACGCCCTGCAGGGCCTGCGAAAGAAGCCCGGCCCCATGCGCCGCGCCGCGCTGCGCCATGTGCTGGAGTGGATTATCCGCCACCAGGACGCCGACGGCGGCTGGGGCGGCATCCAGCCGCCCTGGATATACAGCCTCATGGCCCTGCATGCTGAGGGCTACGCCCTCTCACATCCGGTGATCGCCAAGGGGCTCGACGCGCTCAACGATCCGGGCTGGCGCGTCGATGTCGGCGAGGCGAGCTACATTCAGGCGACCAACAGCCCCGTCTGGGACACGATGCTGGCGCTGCTCGCCTTCGACGATGCGGGGCTCGCAGACGACTATCCCGAGCAAATTGAGAAGGCGGTCGACTGGCTGCTCGCGCGCCAGGTGCGGGTCAAGGGCGACTGGTCGGTCAAGCTGCCGAATGTCGAGCCCGGCGGCTGGGCGTTCGAATACGCCAACAACTTCTATCCCGACATCGACGACACCGCGGTCGCGCTGATCGCGCTCGCCCCCTACCGCGACGATCCCAAGTGGCGGGCGAAGGGAATCGAGGAGGCGATCCGTCGCGGCGTCGACTGGCTCGTCGCCATGCAGAGCGAGGGCGGCGGCTGGGGCGCCTTCGACAGGGACAACAACCGCCAGCTCCTGACCAAGATTCCGTTTTGCGACTTCGGCGAGGCGCTCGATCCGCCCTCCTCCGACGTGACGGCGCATGTCGTCGAAGCCTTCGGCAAGCTCGGGATTTCGCGCGAGCATCCGGCCATGGTCCGCGCGCTCGACTACCTGAAGCGCGAGCAGGAGCCTGGCGGCGCCTGGTTCGGGCGCTGGGGCGTGAACTACGTCTACGGCACGGCCGCGGTGCTGCCGGCGCTGGCCGCGATCGGCGAGGACATGACGCAGGACCACATAAGCCGCGCCTGCGAGTGGCTTATCTCGCGCCAGCAGGAGCACGGCGGCTGGGGCGAGAGCTGCGCCTCTTACATGGACATCGAGTCGGCGGGCCGCGGCAATGCGACGGCGTCGCAGACGGCTTGGGCGCTGATGGGGCTCCTGGCCACGAGCCGCCCGCAAGACTTTGAAGCGATCGAGCGCGGCTGCGCTTTTCTCATCGAGAGCCAGACCGGCGGGACCTGGATCGAAACCGACTACACGGGCACGGGATTCCCGGGCTATGGCGTCGGGCAGACGATCAAGCTCGACGATCCGCTGCTCTCGCGGCGTCTCATGCAAAGCCGCGAGCTCTCACGCGCCTTCATGCTGCGCTACGACCTCTATCGGCATTACTTCCCCATGATGGCGCTCGCGCGCGCCGGCGGGCGAACGGAGGGCGAAGTTGCGGCTGCAACGCCGCGGCCGGCGGAGCAGTGGACGGCAAATATTGCGGCGCGGCTAATGCAGGGGCCGGAACTCTCGCGCGCCTTCATGCTGCGCTTTGATCTCTACCGCCAGTATTTTCCGCTGATGGCGATGGGGCGCGCGCTGCGCAGACGCTGAGCGCGAGGAAGCGCGAAAACGCCCCATGCCGAACCGGTCGTCTGCGCGTCAATCCGTCGCACTAGAGTGCAGGCGCTGCATTTCAAGCCGAGACTTTGCGAGGATTTTTGCTATCCTTCGTTTTTGCGCGTCCTGCGGCCGCGAAAAGATCATAGTCCAAAATGCAAGGGCGGAGGCGAATATGCGTTTCACCCGGTTTCTGTTCCCTGTCGTCACAATCGCGCTTCTCGTCCCATCTGCGGCGGCTCCGAGCTTTGCGCAACAGACGGGCGGCGCGCCCGGCTCGCCGAGCGCGACGACGACCATCCGCGGCGATCAATTACCGCCGCCGCCGCAGAAATTCGAGGGCAAGATCGAGCGCAACGCCGCGCAGTCGAAGCCCTATTGGCCGGCGCGAGTGATTCCGCCGAAAGGCGCGCCCAACATTCTGCTCATCATGACCGACGACACGGGCTTCGGCGCGCCCTCGACCTTCGGCGGCGTCATCCCGACGCCGAGCCTCGACCGGATCGCGCGCGACGGCCTGCGTTACACGAATTTCCACTCGACGTCGCTGTGCTCGCCGACGCGCGCGGCGCTCATCACCGGGCGCAACCACCATTCGGTCGGCTTCGGCGTCGTCTCGGAACAGGCGACGGGCTATCCCGGCTATGATTCGATCATCACGCGCGACAAGGCGACGATCGGCCGCATCCTCAAGGACAACGGCTACCGCACGTCCTGGTTCGGCAAGGACCACAACACCCCCGAATTCCAGGCGAGCCAGGACGGGCCCTTCGATCAATGGCCGATCGGCATGGGCTTCGAATATTTCTACGGCTTCGTCGGCGGCGACGCCAACCAGTGGCAGCCCAATCTGTTCCGCAACACGACGGCGATCTATCCCTATATCGGCAATCCGAAATGGAACCTCATCACCGCGGAGGCCGACGACGCCATCGCCTATATGAAGCGCATCAACGCGCTCGACCCCGAGCAGCCGTTCTTCGTCTATTTCGTGCCGGGCGCGACGCATGCGCCGCATCATGCGACGCCGGAGTGGATCAAGAAGATTGGCGACATGCACCTCTTCGACAAGGGCTGGAACGCGCTGCGCGACCAGATCTTCGAGAATCAGAAGAAGCTCGGCGTCATCCCGCAGCACGCCAAGCTCACGCCCTGGCCGCACGACCTGTTGAAAAACTGGGACGAGCTCTCGGCGGAAGAGAAGAAGCTCTTCATTAAGCAGGTGGAGGTCTATGCCGCCTATCTCGCCTATGACGACCACGAGATCGGCCGCGTGATCCAGGCGGTCGAGGACATGGGCAAGCTCGACAACACGCTGATCATCTACATCAGCGGCGACAACGGCTCTTCGGCGGAAGGCACATTGATCGGCACGCCGAATGAGGTCGCGTCGATTCAGGGGATCGAGCTGCCAGTCGCCGACCAGCTCAAATATTTCTATGACCTGTGGGGCTCGGACCGGACTTACAATCACATGGCGGTGCCATGGACCTGGGCCTTCGACACGCCCTTCTCCTGGACCAAGCAGATCGCCTCGCATTTCGGCGGCACGAAGCAGGGCGTCGCCATCTCCTGGCCGAAGGTCATCAAGGACAAGGGCGGAATCCGCAACCAGTTCCACCACGTCATCGACATCGTGCCGACGATTCTCGAGGCCACGGGAATCAAGGCGCCGAAGATCGTGGACGGGATCAAGCAGGCGCCGATCGAAGGCGTCAGCATGATGTACACCTTCGACAAGGCGAACGAGAATGCGCCCTCGCGCCATCACACGCAATATTTCGAGATGATGGGCGATCACGCCATCTATCACGACGGCTGGATCGCCAGCACCAAGGTCATCCGGCCGCCGTGGGACGTAGCCGGCAAGGTCAGTCAGGATCCGGCGGGCTACCCCTATGAGCTCTATGATCTCACGAAGGACTGGACGCAGTTCGAGAACGTCGCCGACAAGCACCCGGACAAGCTGAAGGAACTGGAGAAGCTGTTCTGGACCGAGGCCCAAAAATATCAGGTGGAGCCGCTGGACGCTTCCGTGGCGACGCGCGTGATCACGCCGAAGCCCAGCCTGACGGCCGGTCGCACCGTTTTCACCTATTCGGGCGAGATGACGGGCACGCCCAACGGCGACGCGCCCAACATCCTCGACTCTTCTTACAACTTCACGGCCGAAGTTGAAGTCCCCAAGGACGGTGCCGAGGGGATGATCGTCACGCAGGGCGGCCGCTTCGGCGGCTATGGCTTCTATCTCCTGAAGAGCAAGCCCGTATTTCTGTGGAACCTCGTGGACTACAAACGGATCCGCTGGGAGGGGGCGGCGCTCCCGCCGGGCAAGCACACGCTGGAGTTCGACTTCAAATATGATGGGCTCGGCATCGGGACGCTGGCGTTCAACAACATGAGCGGCATCGGCCGCGGCGGAACCGGCGTGCTCAAGGTGGACGGACAGGTCGTCGCGACCCAGAAGATGGAGCGAACGATCCCGCTCATCCTGCAATGGGACGAGAACTTCGACGTGGGCGCCGACACCGGCACGCCGGTGGACGACCAGGACTATCAGGTTCCGTTCCACTTCACGGGAAAGCTCGAGAAGCTGACGTTGACCATCGATCGGCCGAAGCTCTCGCCCGAGGACGAGAAGAAACTGATGGAGACGCAGCGCAACAACCGCATGAGCGAGTGATGCGACCGCCGGCCTGAAGAGAGCATGGAATGTCCGCAGGAGGATGAATTGAAATATTCCCGTCGTCAGGCGGCCCTTTGCGCTCTGGGCGCCGCCGCCGGATTAGCTTCCAGGCAGGCTCTGGGATTCGAATGGGACGGGCCCGTCTATCGCGCCGTCGAGGGGCTCGACGAGTTCTGGCTCGCGTCGGACGCCTATATCTTCGGCTATCCGCTCGTCACGATGGAAATGACGCGAAGGATCATGACGAATGTCGCGAGCGTCGAGGCGACGCGCGCTCCCATGGGTCAGTTCGTCAAGGCGCGCCGATATCCCGACGCCTCCTTCCGCGACGTGACCGCGCCCAACGCCGACACGCTCTACACGACGGCCTGGATCGATGTCGGCAAGGAGCCGTGGGCGCTCGGCATCCCCGACATGAAGGAGCGCTATTATCTCGCGCCCTTGCTCGACGCATGGACCAACGTGTTTGAGGTTCCGGGCAAGCGCACGACGGGAACAGCCGCTCAAGCCTACGCCATCACGGGCCCCGGCTGGAAAGGCGCCCTGCCCTCCGGCGTCAAGGAGTATAAATCCCCGACCGACCTGGTCTGGATAATCGGCAGAATCTATTGCACCGGCACGCCCGAGGATTACGCCGCGGTGCACGCGCTGCAGGATGAGTTCAAGCTGGCGCCGCTGAGCTCCTACGGCAAGAGCTACACGCCGTCCGCTGGAAGACTCGATCCCGCGATCGACATGAAGACGGCGGTGCGCGATCAGGTGAACCGCATGGACGCGGCCGCCTATTTCACGCTGCTCTGCGACCTCATGAAGGCCAATCCGCCCGCCGCCGCCGACGCCCGCGAGCTCGCAAAATTCGAGAAGATCGGAATCGTCCCGGGCAGGGATTTCGACGCCAGCAAATTCAATCCCGACTTCGCTGCGCACCTCCCGCAGGCGAGCTTCGACCGGATTCTCGCGCAATTGAAGCTGAACAAGGCGATCGAGAACCGCAACGGCTGGATATACACGACCAGGACCGGGATCTACGGAACCGACTATCTTGCTCGCGCGCTCGTCACGGCGATTGGACTTGGCGCCAATCGCCCGCAGGACGCCGTCTACCCGATGTCGCGAAAGGACGCCGACGGCGAGGCCTATGACGGCGCGCACAAATACGTGATGCGTTTTCCCAAGGGACATTTGCCGCCGGCGCGCGGATTCTGGTCCCTGACGATGTACGACAGCCAGCTCTTTTTCGTCGCCAATCCGCTCAACCGCTACTCGATCAGCGCGCGGCAAAACCTCAAAGCCAACCCCGACGGTTCGGTCGACCTCTACATCCAGAACGAAACGCCCGGCGCCGATAAGGAGTCGAACTGGCTGCCGGCGCCGCAGGGGAAATTCCAGCTCATGCTGCGCCTCTATTGGCCGAACGAGCACAAGCCGTCGATTCTCGACGGCTCGTGGCAGATTCCTCCTGTGAAGAAGGTGAGCTGACGCAAATTCGGCGTGAGCCTGTCCCACTCATGCCGTGACAGCGCGAGAGCGCGGTCGCCCCGCAGTCGGGACGAGAGTGACGAGAGGAGAACGCATATGAAGAGCGGCACATTTCTCGGACTCCTGATCGGCGCTTCGCTGCTGATCGGCTATGAACCTGTCGCGGAGGCCATGCCGGCTGCCGCGCCCGGAAACGCGACTGAAATCTCTAGCGCCGACGGCCTCGTCGTGAAGACGTTGACCCGTGCAGGCATCCACCACCGGACGGTGCGTCGCACCTCTCGCCGCGTCGCGCGGCGCCATCGCCTCTGATTGAGGCGAAGACGCGCCTCGCGGACTCCTGCGGGGCGCGCTCACTGGAACCATCGGCGCTAATGCGATAATGGCCGATCGCGATGCGCCCCCCCGCGGCGGCGAGCTAAGGTCGCTGCTGGTCCGCGACAACGGCGCTATCAAGCTTAGCCATGCAAAAGTCTCTGCTTCAGGCGCGATCACTTCGCGATATCCGTTTTCGAGAAATCGTCGCCTTTGAACAGCAACGAGGTATGATGAAACCTAGCGCAGGCATAGGCGAAGCAATCGCCGAAATTCAATGCCGCGGGATGGCCCACAGCCTTCCCATATTTGGCCGCAGCCTCAATCGCGAGGCGACCGATCTCGCTCGTTATGGCGATCTCGCGGACGTCCAAGGATTCGGTAAAAGCGCGGACCGCGGCGTGGGCGCGCTCGAGCTCGAAGGGCGTGTTTTTTCGCTTCGCGCCGCCTAGTCTCGCCTTCGCGAGCCCGGCCGCGGCCTCGAAAATTGCGAGCGACGAGACCAGAAGCTCCTCGGGCTCCTCTTCAATGGCCTGCTTGAAACGTCGCCAATCCGGCTCCTGGTTGAGAATGGCTATGATCGCCGAGGCGTCGATATACGTCATTCGCCCCACATTTCATCCATGAACCCCTTTTCGTTGAATTCAGGGTTTGGCGGGCCAATTTCGTCCGCCAGCGCGAGCGCCTTGGCTATCTTTTCTTCAAACGACTTTCCTGCGTGCAGGCGCTGCAACTCATGCTCCAGCGCTGTGCGAACGGCTTCGGTCTTCGTGCGCGCGCCGAGCTCGGCCTGCACCTTGGCGGCGAGCTCGTCCACCGCGTCATCCCGAATGTAAAGCGGCATCGATTGCACCGGGCGCTGGTTGCAGTTGCTGGGAATTGCAATACCATCAAATGAATATCCACACAAGGCAAGTGAATATCCCGGCAGTGCGACGCGCTCAAGTGGACTAAACGAGGGAAGGATCCTCGCGCGCCCCCTCACGCCAAGAACGCGCGCAGCCTTGCTTCGAGCGAGGGTAAATCCTTCAGCTCGCATTCCCACACCGTGAGCGTGCGCCAGCCTTGCGCGCTCAGCTTCTGAGCATTGGCCGCGTCGCGGGCGCGGTTGCGATCGATCTTCTTCTTCCAGTAGTCGGCGTTGGCCTTCGGCAGGCGCGCGCCGCGCGGGCAATCATGCCCGTGCCAAAAGCAGCCGTGCACGAAGATCGCGCGCTTGCGACCGACATAGGCGATGTCGGGATTGCCCGGCACGTCCTTGCGGCAAAGCCTGTAATGCGGCGCGAAGCGGCGCAGCAGCGCGCGCACCGTCAGCTCCGGCGTCGTGTCGCGGGATTTCACCGCGCGCATTGTCGCGGAGCGGCGGACGGGGTCCTCTTTCAAGGCTACTTTCGCCTGATTGGCGTGTTGTCGGAACTCCTAATGACGACTCCATCGCGCCGAACGACCGTCTTTCTCACGGTCTCAGCGCCGAGATGCGCAACCTCAAAATCTACATAACTGACTTCGGCCTCTGTACCACCGAAACAGCTGCGAAAAGCCTCTAGTAGTTCGACAGAACGCAAGCTTTGCGCCACAGCCTTTGGATTGTTGCGAGCTTCAGGTATTTTATCAGGAAAGACATAAAGGCAGGGAGGTGGAAGCCTATAGTGAGAAACCGTAGTCAAGCGGTCTTTGTTTTCCATGAGCTTTGGGCAAGGCCGCCCTATCGTTCCGCACGCCCAGTCCCAAACGATGAGACCATCGACGCGTTTCGCGTTAGCGATTATCTCCGCGCTCAACCGCGTGTGAATTCCGGACCAAACGTTGTGCCTCGGATCACCCCCGGGGTTGGTACTGACGCTCCAAATGATTAGTTCGTCAGCATGGGCAGGACGTTCAAATATGATTGTATTGTTCCCATCCAACCCACCTTTGAGCTCTATTACTGAAACCTTCCCACTCGGCATCTCCACCGTGTAGTCATATCTGTTCTGGCTACCTGACGAATCGAAGTATTTTACGAAACCGCGATCCTCCATATAGCTAAGTATGCATCTAACGAACTCACGCTTTTCTCTCATAGACGCCGCGAATTGCCCACGAACGCGTTCTATTGCACCACGAAACAATCCAGAATTGTAAAACTCGTTTTCTTCTAGGCCATGCTCCCCGAGCAAATGCGACTTCGTTTTCAACACGTCCGCAAAATCCTCGATTTTGCGCTTCAACTCGGGATTTTCTTTACACGGTATGATGCTCATGCAGCCTCCTTCTTCGAGAGGAACCGACCATCAATAATTGTCCTAAATAAATTCTCAGATAAATGTTGCACGGCAGGCACAACTACGCCGTCACCCGTAAGATGATAGGCTTCATTGTAGTTATCCGCGAGATGATAGTTTTCATCAAGACCCATCAGCCTTGCCGTCTCTCGTGCCGAAATCAAGCGCGAGCGAATTCGATTTTTCTCCACGATCATCACAAATTGCCGGCTGGAGCCGCCCGCTGGCGTCCTCAAGCATCCCGAGAGGCCGTCGAACCGGGCCTCCACTCGCTGCATCTTCTCTCCAGCCGAATTGTAACGAGTACGCCGATAGGCTGTCCCCACCATTTTGCGGCCAGCTTTTTTAGCATCCGCTATCTTGGCCAAATTGACCTCGCTCATCTTCGCGATAAGCGTTTGCGTTTCCTCCCGCGTATGCCAAACCACGCCTTGAGGTTCGTCTTCGATGATCTCGCTGAACGTCCTGTTCGGTGGTGGCGGTGTAGGAAGACGCCACCAAAGCCAGTTCTTCCGCAATTGCTGTGGCAATCGCGCTTGTGCCGCAATCAGCCCTTTCGTCGCAAAGGGCTCCGAAGCCTCCGCGCCCAGCAATCCCGCAGGAACCGCCACATCCTCGCGCACGGCGACGATGAACAGCCGCGGGCGCGATTGCGGCACGAACAGCGCGGCGTCGATCACCAGCGCACCGAAACGATAGCCCTCCCCCCCCAGCGCCTCGCAGATGGCGACAAAATCCTTGCCGCCGTGCGAGGTCAAAGCGCCGCAGACGTTTTCGAGCGCGAGCAGCGGCGGCTGGCGGCCCTCGGCGCGCAGCCTCTTCACGATCTCGAAGAACGGCCAGAATGTCCCGCTGCGCTCGCCCGCGAGCCCCGCGCCGGCGCCGGCGAGCGAAAGGTCCTGGCAAGGGAAGGACGCCCAAACGAGATCGGCCTGGCCCGGCAATTGCTCCGTCTTCACCTCGCGCACGTCGCCGACGTGCAATTCCCCGGAGCCCCAATTGGCGCGGTACGTCTCGGCTTTCTTGCGGTCGAAATCATTGGCGAACAGGCAGCGCCACCCCGGCCCTAGCCCCGCGCGCGCCATGCCGCCGCCGGCGAAGAATTCGTAGAAAGTCGGCTGTCTCATGCTTTTCGACTCAGGGCTCCTTCGCGCCAGCATAGCCGAAAACGCTCGCCATATGGAAACGCCTCTGCTTGAAGCCCATATCATCTCCAGCCACGAAGGGAGGAGGATTGCATGATCAGCGCGGATGTCGCCGTTCTCGGCGCCGGCATGGTCGGCGTTTCGACCGCGCTGCATCTGCAGGCGCGCGGGCGCGAGGTCGTGCTCATCGACCGGCACGGCGCGGCAGGACTGGAGACGAGCTATGGCAACGCCGGCATCATCGAGCGCGCCTCGTTCACGCCCTACTACTTTCCGCGCGACCTCAAGAAGCTCGTCCTCTATGCGCTGAACCAGCTGCCCGAGGCGAATTATCATGTTTTTTCGCTGCCGAGCATCGCGCCCTGGCTCTGGCGCTATTTCTTGGAGAGCGCCCCCGAGCGTGCGCAAAGGCACGCCGCCTCGCTGCGTCCGCTCGTCGAGCGCTGCGTGATCGAGCACGAAGCGCTGGCGGAGACCTCGCACGCCGCCGATCTTCTGCGCAGGACCGGCTGGATCAAGGTCTATCGCCGCGAGGAGACCTTCGCCGCCGGCGCGGCCGAGGCGGAGAAGCTGCGGGCCTTCGGCCTCAACATCGACATTCTCGACGAGGACGAGCTGGCGCAGCGCGAGCCGCATCTTTATGGCGTCCGCGGCGCCGTGCACTATCTCGATCCCGTTTCCGTCGACGATCCGAGCCGGCTGACACAAGCCTACGCGACGCTCTTCGTCGAGCGCGGCGGACAATTTCTGACGGGCGACGCGCGCTCGCTGCAGGAGGCGCCCGACGGGCGCTGGGCGGTCGCGACGCATGACGACGAGGTCTTCGCGCGCGATCTCGTCGTGACGCTCGGGCCCTGGTCGGACGTGATCTATCGCGAGCTCAGCTATGATTTTCCGCTGGCCGTGAAGCGCGGCTATCATATGCATTATGCGCCGCGCGAGGGCGCAACGCTTGGCCGCCCCATACAGGACGCCGACAACGGCTATGTGCTGGCGCCGATGACGCGGGGCGTGCGCCTCACGACGGGCGCCGAATTCGCGCCCCGCGACGCGCCGCCGACGCCCGCGCAAATCGAAAGGGCCGAGCCTTATGCGCGACAGCTCTTTCCGCTCGGCGAGCGCGTGGAGGCGAAGCCTTGGATGGGCGCCCGCCCCTGCCTGCCGGACATGCTGCCGATCATCGGGCCGGCGGCGAAGCACGAGCGGTTGTGGTTCAACTTCGGACACCAGCATCACGGACTGACGCTCGGGCCCGTCAGCGGGCGCCTGCTCGCGGAGATGATGACGGGCGAGAAGCCGTTCACCGACCCGACGCCGTATCGCGCCGAGCGGTTTTAGAGCAGTGGGGCTACCGCCTGCGCCTGAACAACTCGACCTTGAACGCCGTCCAGATGAATCCGATCGTCGCCACAATGCTCGACGCCGCGACGGCGATCACGAGCGCGCCGGTGTTGCCATGCGCTCCCGGTCCGTATTCGCTGAGCGCGAAGTAAACGCCTGGGCCTAGCACGATCCCGAAAGCCAGGGGCGGCAAAAAATATTTCACTGCCTTCATGTGCGCCAAAATTCCGTCGCCGCGCCTTTAGACTTTCTCCTGCCTTTCGATCTTGTCAACCGCCTCGACCACCGCGTCGAAGGCAAGCATGGTCGACGCGTGGCGCGCCTTGTAGTCGCGCACCGGCTCCAGCACCGCGAGATCCGCCCATTTGCCCTTTGGCGGCGGGCCGTTCTCCTTGAGCATCCGCCGCATCTCCTCGCGCAGCCGACGCAGCTCCTCGGGCGTCGCGCCGATGACCCCGCGCGCGAGGATCGAGGCCGACGCCTGCCCAAGGGCGCAGGCCTTGAGCTCCTGCGCGTAATCGGCGACCTTGCCTTCGTCCAAAGCGACGTCGACCGTGATCGTCGATCCGCACAGACGCGAATAAGCGGTTGCACTCGCCTGCGGCGCGCGCAGACGCCCCAGGCGGGGAATGTCGGCGGCGAGTTCCAGAATGCGCCGGTTGTATACGGAATCGAACATCGAAGCCCATGCTTTGCGGGGGACTTACCTTTGCGGCGCTTTCATCATATATAAGGAGATCGAGGCTGGGGCGAAAGCGCTGGCGAAAACTTTGGGCGTGCGATCCTTGTGGCGACGGCGAGTCCGCGCGACGTTTGGCGGCCCGAAATCCTTCATCCTCCTGACAAGAGACAGGGTGATCGCGAAATTTTTGACCAGCCGCTGCGCGGCTTGCGCAGACCCGCCGCGGGAAGAGCCTGCCGGCCGCCGTCCGAGGGCAGCGTCCCCTGGCTTTCACAATCGCTTTGGAGGCGCCACATGGACGACGTGGTTAAGACCTTGATTTCCTTTCCTGAAACCGAGGTAGAACCCGCGCGCCCCACTCGCGCGGAGGCGGAAGAGGCCGTCCGCGTGCTGCTGCGCTGGGCCGGCGACGACCCCAATCGCGAGGGCCTCTTGGAGACGCCGGCGCGCGTGGTCAAAGCCTATGAGGAGTTCTTCAGCGGCTACAGGCAGGACCCCAAGGACGTGCTGGAGCGCGTCTTCGCCGAGGTCGACGGCTACAATGATCTCGTGCTCGTGCGCGACATTCCGTTCCACTCTCACTGCGAGCATCACGTCGTGCCTTTCGTCGGCAAGGCGCATATCGGCTATTATCCGACAGAGGGCGTCGTCGGACTCTCGAAGCTCGCGCGGCTCGTCGACGTGTTCGCGCGGCGGCTGCAGACGCAGGAGTCGATGACGGCGCAGATCGCCCAGGCGATCGACCAGAACCTCGCGCCGCGCGGCGTCGCCGTGCTGGTGGAAGCCGAGCACATGTGCATGTCGATGCGCGGCGTGCTCAAGCAGGGCTCGGCGACCATCACCTCGCAGTTCTTGGGCGTGTTCCACAACAATCCTGCGGAGCAGGCGCATTTCTACACGCTGCTGCGCGGCGGTCGGCCCTGATGGAGAAGCTCGCGCTGGAGGAGGGCCAGGAGCTTACGCCACGCTTCGACGCGCACGGCCTCATCGTCTGCGTGACGGTCGAGGCGGCGACCAAGGACGTGCTGATGGTCGCCTATATGAACCAGCTCGCGCTCGACAAGACCATCGAGACGGGCGAGGCGCATTACTGGTCGCGCTCGCGCGAGAGCCTCTGGCGCAAGGGCGAGACCTCGGGGCAAATCCAACGAGTCGTCGCGCTTTACGTCGATTGCGACCAGGACGCGATCCTGCTCGAGGTCGAGCCCCAAGGCGACGGCGGCGCCTGCCACACGGGACGCAAGTCCTGCTTCTACCGGAGGCTGGAGCAGCAGGGCTCGGGACGACTTGTGTTCGTGACGCCATGACGCCTTTTTCGCGCGTCGGCGCCGCCCTAGCGCGAATTCCGAAAATGTTGGTAGGCTTTTTCGAACAGAATTCGCTGGCCTCCATGATTTTGCGCGGTTTCTGGCCGCTCGCACGATGCCCGCCAGTAGAGGCGCTCTAGTCGTGAGCTCGGTAGCGCCTATGGCTCCGCCCTCTCCTCGACTTTTCGACCGCAAGCCGATGCGGCGCGAGCTTCTCGACGGCGGGGGCCTTTTGCGCCCGCGTCTCCGCCTGCGGCGACGGCTTGACCGGCGTCTGCCCGACTGAAGAGGTCTCGGGCGCGCGCCTCTCGACGGCGGGCGCCGCGGCAGCGGGAGCCGCGGCGGCGACCGGCGCGAAGTTCGCGGTCCTGTCTAGGTTCGTGTAGTCGCCTTCGAACGCCATGAGCCCCAAGAGCACCATGAGCGCCATTGGCGGGCTCAAGATCGCGACGACGAGCGCCAGCCGCTCCCAGGCCATATGCATGAACACAGCGACGATGGCGCCGGCCTTGAGCAGCATGAACAGAACGATCAGGAACCAGCGCAAATAGCCGTGAATGTCGAAATAATCGACGAGGTAGGAGCCGGTGCTGAGCACAAACAGCAATATCCAGACGATCAGATAGAGGCGGAGCGGATGCTGCTGGCCATGCGCCTCCGCTGCGGGCCTCGCTGGAGCGGCGGCCTGGACCGCCTCAGTGGCCCCAAAAGTTTCAGGCGTCGCCGTCATGCGTCTTATCCCTGACCTTGGCCTGCTCACCGCAGCTAGAACAACGCAAAGATAAATACCCGAAGCAGATCGACAGGGTGCAGAGGCCCATGATCTCGATTATCTCGTGGGCCCCTTGCGGCCCCTGAAGAAGCTGCGCCCTTCCGCGAAATCATCGTCGCCGCGCTAGACGTTCCTCGCGATGAACAGCGTGAACACCTCGCCTCTCGAGATGTGGAAGGCATGAAAGCCCATAGAGGCTCGCGCCATTGGCCCCAGTTTGATCAACATACTAAACATATTGTAGGCGAGCGGCTTTGACAGCGGCGCGATCAAGAGAGGCGAGTTGAAGGCCGTGTGGCGAGACCGGCGACGGCAGAAGCAAAAGACGAATTCGACGAGCCCCCATGATCTCCATAAGCTTAAACGGAGCATCCGCGTTGACCTGCGATAATCGGGTTCTTGAGTCCTTGTGCGTCGCCCGTCCGGCGATAGCGGCCAGGCTTGGGAAGGCGGACGCAATCGCCTCGGACTCGCGGTCTGCGAAACGACGGCAGGAAGAAGCGGTCATGCCGCTTGCTGGCCGTCCGCCAAGACGACAGGTTCTTGCGCCGCCTGAATTCTAGGCGGCCCACCCCTCAGCCTCGACAAGCCTTTTCGGCGTATCGAGGCGCCAAAGGTTAAGGCAGGCTTGGAGCGCCGTTACTCCTTGCCCGCCGTCTCCTGCGCCATCGGGGTCTCGGCGGCGGCCGCGCGCGATTGCGTCTCGACCGCGGCCGGGGCAAAATTCGCCTGACGATCGCTCTTGGTGTAGTCGCCCTCCACGGCCATGATCCCTAAGAAGATCGCCAGCGCCCCGGGCGGGGTCAGGATCGCGAAGACCAGCGCCAGCCGCTCCCAGGCCATGTGCATGAAGATCGCGACGATGAAGCCGGCCTTGAGCCACATGAAGAGGATGATCAGAAACCAGCGCAGAAGGCCGTGCAGGTCGAAGTAGTCGACGAGATAGGAGGCCGTGCTGAGCACAAAGAGCGCCACCCAGACGATTAGATAGACCCGGATCGGATGCTGCTGCCCATGCGCCTGGGCCGCAGGCCTCGCCGCGCTTGCCGCGTGGCCTGAGACGTGAGCCCGCGCGTGCTCGGTTGTCGCCGTCATATGCTTTCCCCCATTGTCGAGCGCGCCTTCGATCACCACAGATAGAACAGCGCGAAGATGAACACCCAGACCAGATCGACGAAGTGCCAATACAGGCCCATGATCTCGATGATCTCGTAACGCCCCTTGCGGCCTGTGAAGAAGCCGCGCTTTTCCGGAAAATCATAGTCGCCGCGCCAGACGTTCCTCGCGATGAACAGCAGGAAGAGCACGCCTACCGAGACATGGAAACCGTGAAAACCCGTGATCATGAAGAAGCAGGAGCCGAACTGCGCCGCGCCGAAAGGATTGCCCCAGGGCCGCACGCCCTCATGAATGAGCTTCGTCCATTCGAACGCCTGCATGCCGACGAAGGTCGCGCCGAAGAAGGCCGTCACGACCATGAGAAATGCGGCCATCCTGCGGTTCTTCGCATAGCCGAAGTTCACCGCCATCGCCATCGTGCCCGAGCTCGTGATGAGGTCGAAGGTCATGATCGCGATGAGGATCAGCGGGATCTTCCTGCCGTTGAACTCGAGCGCGAAGATCTCGCTCGGATGCGGCCATTCCACCGTCGTGGACATGCGCACCGTCATGTAGGAGATCAGGAAGCAGCTAAAGATGAAGGTGTCGCTCACGAGGAAGATCCACATCATGGTCTTCCCCCAGGACGCCGTCTTGAACGAGCGTTGGTCCGAGCCCCAGTCGGCGAACACGCCCTTCACGCCGCTCGGGCGCTCGAGCGCGTTGGGCGCGGCACGGACCGAGCCTCTGGCCGGAAGTGGGTGGATGTCGATCGTCATCGGTTTCGATCCCGTTTCAAGAGAGCAGACGACGGCAGATGACGCCAAGCCCATCGGCGCCGCCGGCGAGCATGGCGAACATCAGCAGCCAAACCAAAAGCAGGAAATGCCAATAGATGGCGCAAAGCTCGACGCTCGTGGCCACAGCGGCCGCCTTGACGGCGGCGAACGCCTTGCCGGTCGTGCGCGCCAACGCGACGAGGCCGCCGAAGAGATGCAGCGCGTGCGTTCCCGTCAGCAGATAAAAGAAGGCGTTGGCGGCGTTGCTCGCAGCATAGAAGCCCGAGGCCTCCATCTCACGCCAAGCGCAGGCCTGCCCCAGCAGAAACACCGCGGCGCCGGCGCCCGCGCCGAGCAGCAGCGCGCGCACGCGCTCGGGCTCGTCGGCGTTAGCGGCGAAATAGGCCGTCTGCAGCGCCGCACTGCTTGCGACGAGCACGGCGGTGTTGAACCAGAAGATCGCGGGCGCCGGCGGCGTGCGCCAGTCGGGCGACTCCATGCGCATGAAGAAGGCCATGACGAGCAGCGAGAACAGGCAGCCGGCGACCGCGAGAAACACCACGAGGCCAACCTTGGCGGCGGGCGGCGGCTCGACGACGCCGGACGCGCGCGAGATGGCCGTGACCTCGCCCTCTTCGAGCCAGGGCCGATCCATCACGCCCTCACGCCAGAGATAAAGCGTCGCGACGCCGGCGACGAGGATGAAGAAGAGCCCGAGCACGCTCATAGCAAATGCTCGCCTTTGAGCGGCGGCGCGTTCTGCGGCAGGTAATCCTCCGGCGCGCCCGGCACGCTATAGGCATAGGGCCAGCGATAGACGACGGGCAGCTCCCTGCCGAAATTGCCGTGGCCCGGCGGGGTCTCGGGCGTCTGCCATTCGAGAGTCGTCGCGCGCCAGGGGTTGGGGCCCGACAGCTTCCCATATTTCAAGCTGCGAAACAGATTGAAGAAGAACAGGCCTTGCGCTGCGCCGACGATGAGCGCCGTGATCGTGATGAAGTGATTGAGCGCGACCGCTGACAACGGAAGCCAGGAAGTGTCGCCCATCTCATAGAAGCGCCGCGGCACGCCGAGCACCCCGAGATAATGCATGGGGAAGAAAATCATATAGGCGCCGAGGAAGGTGATCCAGAAATGGATCTTGCCTAGGCCTTCGTCCATCATGCGCCCGGTGATCTTCGGATACCAGTGATAGATCGCGCCGAAGATGACGAGGATCGGCGCGACGCCCATGACCATGTGGAAATGCGCGACGACGAACAGCGTCGCCGACAGCGGCACGTCGACGATGACGTTGCCGAGATAGAGTCCGGTCAGGCCGCCGTTCACGAAGGTCACGAGGAAGCCGAGCGCAAACAGCATCGGCGTCGTGAAATGGATGTCCGCGCGCCACAAAGTGAGCACCCAGTTGTAGACCTTGAGCGCCGTCGGCACGGCGATGGCGAGCGTGGTGACGGCGAAGAAGAACCCGAACAGCGGGTTCATCCCGGACACGTACATGTGGTGGCCCCAAACGATCATACTGAGAACGCCGATGGCGACGATCGCCCAGACCATCATCCGATAGCCGAAAATGTTCTTGCGCGCATGCGTGCTGAGGAGGTCCGAGACAATGCCGAAGGCCGGCAGCGCGACGATGTAGACCTCTGGATGGCCGAAGAACCAGAAGAGATGCTGGAACAGGATCGGGCTGCCGCCCGTGGTCTTGCTGTGCTCGCCGAACTCGACGATCGCCGGCATGAAGAAGCTCGTGCCGAGCGTGCGGTCGAGCATCATCATGACCGCGGCGACAAAGAGGCCGGGAAAGGCCAAGAGCGCCATGACCGCCGCGGCGAAGATGCCCCAGACGGTCAGCGGCATGCGCATCAGCGTCATGCCGCGCGTGCGGCCCTGCAGAACCGTCACGACATAGTTCAGTCCGCCCATCGTGAAGCCGACGATGAACAGGGCGAGCGAGACCAGCATCAGAATGATGCCCCACTCATGGCCGGGCGTGCCGCTTGTGATGGCCTGCGGCGGATAGAGCGTCCAGCCCGCCCCCGTCGGGCCGCCGGGCGCGAAATAGCTCGCGACGAGCACGATGACCGAAAGCAGATAAACCCAGTAGCTCAGCATGTTGACAAAGGGGAACACCATGTCGCGGGCGCCGACCATCAGCGGAATGAGGAAATTGCCGAAGCCGCCGAGAAAAACAGCGGTCAGCAAATAAACGACCATGATCATGCCGTGCATCGTCACGGATTGATAATAGACGTTCGCGTCGATGGAGGAGATTACGCCCGGGAAGGCGAGCTGCAAACGGATGACCCACGACATCACGAGGCCGACGAGGCCAATGGCGATTGCCGTGCCGGAATATTGAATGGCGATGTATTTGGCGTCCTGCGAGAAGACATATTTTCCAAGCCAGGTGTGGGCGTGGTAAAGCTCTGGCTCCTCGACCTCCGCGGGCGGGACCAGGTGTTCGTCCTTTATCGTCACGTCGCTCATCGCAGGCTACTCCCTTCGGATTTTCGGCTCCGATTATCGTTGTTTTTTGGGTCTCGAGACGACGTTCACGGCGCGCGCGCCTGCTGGATCCCCTCTTTCAGGCTCTTGCGGGACTGGCCAAAGCTCTGCTGCGCGGCGAGCCAGCTTTTGTAGTCGCTTTCGGACTCGACGATCAGCTTGCCGCGCATCTGCGGATGGCCGAGGCCGCAAAACGCTGCACAAAGAATTTCGTATTCGCCTATCTTCATAGGCGTGAACCACAAAAAGGTGACGATGCCGGGCACGAGATCCATCTTCGCGCGGATCTGCGGAACATAGAAGTCGTGCAGCACGTCGACCGAGCGCAGCAGCAGCTTCACGGGCTTGCCGACCGGCAGGTGCAGCTCGCCATTCGTGACGATGAGATCGTCGCGCCCCCGGGGATCAGCCGGATTGACGCCGAGCGGATTGGTCGAATCGATGAAGCGCACGTCGGTCGATCCGAGCTTGCCGTCCTCGCCCGGCAGACGAAAGCTCCAGCTCCACTGCGCGCCGACAGCCTCGACCTCGCTCGCGTCCTGAGGCACGGAGATATACTGGTTCCAGACCGCGAGACCGGGCGCGAGCAATATGATGACGGCGAGCGTGGTGATCCCCGCGAGCCATGCTTCGAGCTTCTTATTCTCGGGCTCATAGGCCGCCCGTCGCCCTTCGTGGTGGCGGAAGCGGAAGAGGCAATACGCCAGGAACAGGACGACGGCGACGAATCCCACGCCTGTCACGATGAACGTTAGCCCGACCGTGTCGTCGATGAAGCCCCAGTTGGATGCGATCGGCGTCGCGCGCCAGGGACTCAGGAAATGAAACAACAGGGATCCGGCGACGACCAGGACCATGACGACAGCGACGTGCATTTGTGCCACCTATGGTTGCGCGGTCCGGATTTGGACAAGGCTAGAGCCATGCCGTCTCGTATTTTCATACAGCATACACCTAGCTTTGAATTTTCGTCAAAGACGGCGTCGAAGCTCGGCCTCCCGGAGACGTTTTGGACTGAAATGGATACCTAGGGCGCTGCGCTTCGAGGCAAAGCGGCGGCGAGAACTCCCGCGCCCGTCGACCGTCGGGCGACCGCGCGTTAACCTTTCGGCTACTTTCGAAGCGCAGCATCGTTCCCTAAATCTCTAAAAATGCGATCGCCCGCGAAGGTGGACCGCGCGAGGAAACCGCTTTATGTTCTCGCTGATGCTCAAGAGCTTCGACATGTCGAGCGAGCGCGGCTTGGCGGCCTCACCGTCACCGCCCGCGAATGCGTCGGCGGACGCCGAGCGGAGAAGCCTGCGTCCAAAAATCGGTCTGGCGCTCGGCGCCGGCGCGGCCCGTGGCTGGGCGCACATCGGCGTGCTGCGCGAGTTTGCGGAGCATGGAATTCAGCCCGACGTGATCGCCGGCACCTCGATCGGCGCGGTGGTCGGAGGCTGCTACGCGGCAGGCAAGCTCGACGCCGTCGAGAAGTTCGCGCGCTCGCTGACCAAGCGGCGCGTCTTCGCCATGCTGGACCTGTCATTCTCCGGCTCGAGCCTCATCACCGGCGAACGGCTGCGCGCGGCGCTGGAGCAAGAGCTCAAGGGCTATCGGATCGAAGATCTTCCGATCCCTTTTGCCGCAGTCGCGACCGAGGTCGGCGCCGGCCACGAAATCTGGCTGCAGCGGGGCCCGCTCGACATCGCCATTCGCGCCTCCTATGCGCTGCCCGGAATCTTCGAGCCGGTGAAGATCGGCCAACGCTATCTGTTCGACGGCGCGCTGGTTAATCCGGTGCCGGTTACGGTCTGCCATGCGCTCGGCGCCGAATTCGTCATCGCGGTCAACGTCGCGGCGGATATGATGTATCGCTCAAGCGTGCTGCAAAACCAGTCTGCCCTGTCGAGCGAGGTCGAGACGGCCGTCAGAGCGACCGTCGCCAAGACGCCGACGACCAATCCGCTCGAGTTCATGGGCGATTGGAGCAGCCTGTTCGGGCGCTCCCTTGAACGCAAGCCGAGCGAGGCGCCCAATGTCGCGTCGGCG
>Ga0187781_10000477_pt1 | contig 28505 bp, 26 predicted proteins | sample 0715_SJ02_MP02_2_FD_132447 | JGI IMG/M metagenome (GOLD analysis project Ga0187781, IMG submission 132447) | Tropical peat soil microbial communities from peatlands in Department of Meta, Colombia - 0715_SJ02_MP02_20_MG | ecosystem: Environmental > Terrestrial > Soil > Wetlands > Peat | place... | reverse complement strand
GGCAAGAAGATGGCCCGCTGGCGAGGGAGCGCAGCGGGCTTTTTGTTTTTCACTGGTGGGGAGCGCTGATTGATGGATCTGAAATTTCAAGATGGGATGATTCCAGCGATTATCCAGGACAGGCATAGCGGCAAGGTGCTGATGCTGGGCTACATGAACAACGAAGCTTTGGAGAAGACCCTGAAGTCCGGTTACGTGACTTTTTTCAGTCGCAGCCGGCAAAAACTTTGGACCAAAGGTGAAACCTCCGGCCACTTTTTGCAGGTTCGTGAAATCCGGGTGGACTGTGACCATGATGCTTTGCTTGTGCAAGCGGACCTTACGGGTCCGGGATGTTGCCACCTAGGTTACAAGTCTTGCTTCTTTAGCAAATTGAGTGCTTCCGGCGAGGAAGTCTTTCTGGATCGGGAGTTTGACCCCGCCAAAGTGTACGGTGACCATAACCCGGAGAGCCAAATATGAACCGCTTGAAGCTGGGTCTACCCAAGGGAAGCCTTCAGGAAGCCTCTCTGCAACTGTTTCGTCGCGCGGGGTACGAAATCACGATCAATCCCCGCTCCTACTTTCCCGCCATTGACGACGAAGAAATTGAGTGCATGCTGATCCGCGCTCAGGAAATGGCGCGCTACGTGGAGGACGGAATTCTGGACGCCGGGCTCACCGGCAAAGATTGGATTCTCGAGAACCAGGCCACGGTGGTGGAAGTCGCGGACCTGATTTACGCCAAGCAGACCTTCGGGAAAGTCCGCTGGGTACTGGCGGTACCGGAGAAATCGCCTTTCCAGAGCGTCAAGGATTTGGAGGGGAAGGTGATTGCCACGGAGCTGGTGGGTGTAAGCAAGCGGTATCTTGCGGAAAAGGGAGTAAAAGCCAAAGTGGAATTCTCCTGGGGGGCCACGGAAGTCAAGCCTCCGGTGCTGGCGGATGCTATCGTGGAGGTCACGGAGACAGGCTCTTCCCTGCGCGCCAACGGCCTGCGCATCCTGGAGACGGTGTTGGAATCGAACACCAAGTTCATCGCAAATCCCGTCGCTTGGGAGGAACCTTGGAGGCGCCGCAAGATCGAAATGGTAGTTATGCTTCTCCAAGGGGCGATTGAGGCCGCTGGTAAAGTGGGCTTGATGCTGAACGTCCTGCGCAGGGACCTGGAGAAAGTGTTGGCGGTTCTCCCAGCCCTGAAGCGCCCGACGATTTCACAACTCAGTGACCCGGAATGGGTCGCGGTGAACACGGTCATCGAGGAGAAAACGGTGCGCGAAATCATTCCGCGCCTCAAAGCCGCCCAGGCCCAGGGCATCGTGGAATATCCGTTGAATAAGATCGTGCTGTAGATTGCCGACGGACGATTGTCGATTGCCGATTGGCAGCAGGACATATCGTGGCGGCGCTTCTTCAATCGGCAATCGACAATCAGCAATCGGCAATCCCTATGCTTGACATCATTCGCAGCGACAATGAGAAGGCAGTAAGTCGCCTGCTCGAGGCGCGCGCTACAAACCTGAGCAGCGCTGAGGCGGTCGCCCGGCGTATTATCGCCAATGTCCGCCGCCAGGGTGACCGGGCGCTGTTTCGCTATTCACGCCAGTTCGACGGAGTCGACCTGCGCGAAGTGGGTATGACGGTTGCACCCCAAGAATTGGAAAGCGCGCGCGCGAAAACCCCGCCTGGTTTTATCGAAGCCTTCGAAGCCGCGGCAAGAAACATTCGCGCTGTGGCTCGCTGCCAGCTCCCCCGACCGTGGCAGGTTCAGCCCCTTCCGGGCGTGAAAGTCAGCCAAGTAGTTCGCCCTCTCGAGCGCGTGGCGTGCTATGTTCCAGGCGGGCGTTTCCCCTTGCCCTCAACTGTCCTCATGAGCGTCATCCCCGCACAAGTCGCGGGAGTGCGGGAGATCCTGATCACCTCGCCCAAGCCAGCTCCCGCGGTTCTGGCAGCCGCTTACATGCTGGGCGTGACCAAGATCTACAGGCTGGGGGGGGCACAGGCGGTCGCGGCATTTGCTTACGGGACCGAGAGCGTGCCGCGGGTCGAGAAGATCGTAGGCCCCGGAAACCGTTATGTGGCCGCTGCCAAAAAGCTGGTGGCCGGCGAATGTGGAATTGATTTCGTCGCAGGCCCATCCGAACTCGTTGTCGTGGGGGCCGAGGGCAATCCCAATTGGATCGCAGCCGACCTCGTCGCTCAGGCTGAGCACGACCCGGACGCCGTGGCGATGCTCATCACGTCCTCGCTCAAACTGGCTCGGCTCGTTCAAGCCTGTGCTGCCCAAATCGTTTCCCAGCTTCGCCTGCCGGTGGCGCAAGAAGCGCTGGCCGGGCAGGGATGCATTGTCCTCACTCGGAATTTGGCAGAGGCCGCCGAACTCGTCAATCACCTGGCCCCCGAGCATCTCACTCTGCTCGAAGGTGCTGAGGGTTTGCTCGATCGAATCCACTCTGCCGGTTCGATTTTTCTGGGCGGGTACAGTCCTGTGGCGGCAGGAGATTATGCCTCCGGGACGAATCATATTCTGCCCACCAGCGGTGTAGCACGGTTGCGTGGCGGCTTGAGCGTGACGGATTTTGTGAAGTACATTTCAGTTCAGCAGATTTCTCGCAAGGGTCTGGCGCGCCTTCGTCCGTCGATTGTGACGCTCGCGCGAGCAGAAGGCCTGGAGGCGCACGCCCAGTCGGTAGAAGTGAGGTTCCGGAACTCGGCTGTCATTCCGAGCGCAGCGAGGAATCTCGCCCTGCCTCGGCGCAGCCCACGCATGAGCGAAGCAGGGCGGGATTCCTCTCCGTCGGCTGACGGATCGGAATGACACGGCCAAGCGAAGTTTCAGGAGTCTAAGAAGCCATGATTCGGCCCCGAAAGGCAGTCGAGCAACTGAAGAAATATCGCCCCCCCATGGAGGGGCGGGCGGGGAAACTGCGCCTGGACTTCAACGAGAACACGGTGGGGTGTGCCCCGGAAGTTGTGCGCGCTTTGCGACGCGCCCTGACCTCGGAAATGCTTACGCGCTATCCAGAGTATGGGGAGAGCCGAGAGACCCTGGCCGATTATTTCGGATTCAAGCCGGAAGAGATGCTGCTCACCAACGGCACTGACGACGCCATCAAGGCGATTTGCGACGCCTTTGTCGATCCCGGCGATGTGCTCCTGGTGCCCGCCCCAACCTTCCCCGTTTACGAATTCTTTCACAAGGTGGCCGGCGGGGCCATCGAACGTGTTCGCTACGACGAGCAGTTCCGACTCCCCGTGGAAAGCGTCGTGGCAGCGATCAACAAGAAGACTCGCTGGGTGGCTCTGGCCAGCCCCAATAATCCCACCGGGACCGAGATTTCCAAGCCGGACCTACGCACAATCCTGGCGGCCGCGCCGCACGCCCTGGTGTTAGTGGACGAGGCGTATTTCGACTATTCCGGCCAAACGGTCCTGCCCTGGATCAGGAAGTATCAGAACCTCCTGGTGACGAGGACGTTTTCGAAAGCCTTTGGACTGGCGGCGTTGCGGATGGGGTTTATCTTCGGCCACCCGGAACTCGTGGAGCTGATGCACCGCACTCAAAACCCTTTCCAGGTGAATTCGCTGGCCCTCCTGGCCGCGTCGATTGCCATCCGGCACGAAGGGTATGTGAAGAAATACGTTGCACAAGTTCGCGCCAACCGCGCCCGCGTCTACCGCTGGCTCGAGTCGCGGGGAATTCCCTACGTCCCAAGTTCCGCCAATTTCATTCTGACTCGTGTTGGAGAGCACGCGCCGGAAATCGCCCAGCGCCTTCGCGCGGAGGGTATTCTGGTGCGCGATTGGAGCTACGACCCGCATCTCCAGGGTTACTTGCGGTTCACCATCGGCTCCCGCGCTCAGACGCACCGCCTGCTGGAAGGCCTGGAAAGGCAGGAGCAACTGATCGAGACCCGGAACGGGACAAAGGCCTGGCGGAACTTCGTCACCTACTCCCAAACAGGGTGGTTTGCATGAGGGCGCGCCGAGCGGGCATTCACCGCAAAACGGCAGAGACTGACATCCGCATCCGGCTGAACCTGGACGGGCGCGGACGCTACAAGGTTTCCACCGGCATCCGCTTCCTCGATCACATGCTGGAGCTGTTTGCCCGGCATGGCGGGTTCGATCTCGAGGTTGCGGCACGCGGCGATCTCGACGTTGACCAGCACCATACCGTCGAGGATGTTGGCATCGTCCTGGGGCAGGTGTTACGACACGCACTGGGAGCGAAAAAGGGCATCAATCGGGCGGGTTACTTCCTGATGCCCATGGATGAAACTCTGGCCATCGCCGCCATCGACCTGAGTGGGCGGCCCTACCTGGTGTTCGATGCCCCGATCAAGGCAAGGTACGTCGGCGACCTCCAAGCCGAACTGTTGGAGGACTTTTTCCAAGGATTTGCTTCCAGCGCGGGCGCTAACGTGCACCTGAAACTGGCCTATGGACGCTCCAGCCACCATGCCGTCGAGGCCCTGTTCAAAGCCTGGGCACGTGCTTTGCGCTATGCCTGTGCGCGCGACCGGCGCCTCAAAACCCAACTCCCCAGCACCAAAGGACTGCTGTGATCGCCTTACTCAACTACGGCGCCGGGAATGTGGGCTCGGTGCTCAAGGCCATCGAGTACCTCGGACACTCGGCCGAGGTGGTGGACAAGCCCGAATCGCTCTGCGCCGCAGAGATGATCATTTTCCCGGGTCAAGGCCACTTCGGCACTATGATTCGAGCCCTCGAGGAGCGCCGGCTTTTGAAACCTCTGCGCGAATTGCTGGCCGGCGGCACCCCCTTCCTGGGGATCTGTTTGGGCCTCCAGGCGCTCTACGAAACTAGTGATGAAGCTCCCGACGTCCCGGGACTTGCCTTGCTTCCCGGTCGCGTGGCCCGATTCCAGGGCGTCTTCAAAGTTCCACATGTGGGTTGGAGCCAACTCGAAATTCGCAGTCGCAGCGGGCTCTTTCGAGGGATTGCGGACGGCAGTTTCGTCTACTACTGTCACTCTTACTACGGCCCGGCCACCGAAGAGAGTTCGGCAATAACTCACTATGGGCAGACTTTCGCCGCAGGACTCGAGATGAAGAACATCTGGGCAGTGCAGTTTCACCCCGAAAAGTCGGGAGAAGTAGGGCTGAAGGTTTTGGAGAATTTCCTGAGTCTGTGAAAGGCCTGTCCGTTGTCCGTGGTCAGTAGTCCGTTGCAGAAAGCGACAACGGACCACGGACAACTGACGACGGACAAGTTCTTATGTTTGCGAAGCGCATAATCCCCTGCCTGGATTGTAAGGACGGCCGAGTGGTCAAAGGCATCCAGTTTGTGAATCTTCGCGATGCCGGAGACCCAGGCGAGCTGGCCGAAGCTTACAATCGCGAGGGCGCGGACGAACTGGTCATGCTGGATATATCAGCTTCCCGCGAAGGGCGCGCCACATTAATGGATACCGTACACCGGGTGGCACGCCGGCTCTTCATACCACTGACCGTGGGTGGTGGCGTGAGGGCCCTCGAGGATGCCCAGCGGTTGCTCTCCGCCGGCGCCGACAAAGTGGCCGTGAATACCGCTGCGGTTGAATCACCTGATATCGTGAGCCAGATTGCCGAGCACTTTGGGCGGCAAGCGCTGGTGGTGGCAATCGATGCGCGCCGCGTAGGGGCACCCCTTGTGGGTGCCCGGTCCGAAACCGGTCCACAATGGAATGTATCGACCTACGGCGGCACCAAGCAAAACCAGTTGGATGCTGTGGCCTGGGCTCAAGAAGTCGAAGCACGTGGCGCCGGCGAAATCCTTCTCACCTCCATGGATGCGGACGGCACGCAGGCCGGCTTCGATTGCGAGCTGACGAAGACCATTGCCGACGCGCTCCATATCCCTGTTATCGCCTCCGGAGGCGCCGGCGGCCCCGAGCATTTTGCGGAAGTTTTCCTAAAAGGCCATGCGGATGCCGCCTTAGCGGCCTCGATTTTCCATTTCGAGACACATACGCTGTGCAGCCTGAAGGAGTATCTGCAATCCCGGGGCGTGCCCGTGCGGCTGTGAAGAAGTCAAAAGGCAAATGGCAAAAGTCAAAAGGCAAAATGGAAAAGCCCGAACGCGTCTGGATTCTTGCTTTTACACTTTTGCCATTTGACTTTTGCCATTTGACTTTTGACTTCGCTTTTCGACGGTCAATGGGTTCTCAGAATGATCATTCCATGCATTGACTTAATGGGTGGAAAGGTCGTCCAACTCGTCCAGGGACGGGAGAAGTTCCTGGAGTTGCCCGACCCGCTGGCCGTGCTCGAGAAATTTGCCGCCTATCCCCAAATCCAGGTCATCGACCTTGACGGGGCGCTCGCTCGAGGAGATCACAGCGAGATCATCCGTGAACTCTGCCAGCGGAAGCCCTGCCGCGTTGGGGGAGGGATTCGCACGGTGGATAAAGCGTTGCACACAGTGCACGCCGGCGCGTACAAGGTCATTGTGGGCAGCAGCGCGTTTACCTCCCGCGGGATCAACGCCGAGTTCCTCCGAACTCTCCTTGCTGCCGTCCCGCGGGAAAAGCTCATGATCGCGGTTGACTGCCTAGGCGACCGCGTGGCCATTGGCGGTTGGCGGGAAACTCTGCCGCTCACCTCTACGCAGGCGCTGGCGCAGCTCGAGCCCTACTGCTCGGAGTTCCTCTGCACCTACATTGACGCGGAAGGTCAACTTCAGGGGACCAATCTGGCGTGGTTTAAGAACCTGCGCTCCGTTACGCAGTTACCCATCACCGCTGCCGGCGGCATCACCACTGACGAGGAAATCAATGCCCTCGAAGAGCTCGGCATGAATGCCGCCCTGGGCATGGCCATTTATCGAAGAGTCTTCCCCGGATTGTTCAGGTAGGGCAGGCCTGTTCTTCAGGTCTGCGGCTCTTCTGCGCAGGATCCCAGTCTTTTCCCGAAAGTAAGGAGGATTATGCTAAAGTAAGGCGGAGGAGTATAGCTGTGCAGAAATTAGCTCGTATCACAAGCAAAGGCCAGATCACGGTGCCTCGGGACATTCGACGTACGCTCGGCGTGCGTCCCGGCGACCGGCTGATATTCGAGAGTGACGCTAGGGGGGTTCGCATTCGCCCCCTGAGGGCCAAGAGTCCGTTTGAGAAATACCGCGGCATCGGAAATCCGGACATTCCCTCCGGCCGCAAGGCCGTGCGCCACTGGGTTCGGCAGTTACGGGGACAATGACCACCGCGATCGACACCAACATCATCGTGGCTCTCTGGGACCGAGACGCCAAGCTCAATTCAGCGGCGCAGTCAGCATTGGACGCAGCGCTGGGCCGCAACGGCTTGATCATCGCTGCGCCTGTCTTTGCTGAGCTGATGGCCTGCCCGGGGCGGGATCAAGCTTTCCTGGATACGTTCTGCCAAGACGCCGGCATTGTCATCGACTGGAATCTGGATGAAGCAATTTGGCGGGCCGCAGGGCGGGCGTTCCAGGCTTACGCCGCCCGGCGCAGAAGGCACAGCGAGTCCGGACCGCGCCGCATCCTGGCCGACTTCGTGATCGGCGCACACGCCATGCAAAAAGGCTTCTCCCTCCTCACTCTTGATGACCGCCTCTATCGAGCGTCGTTTCCTTCCCTCAAAATCGTAAGCATCTGATCATTCCACATACAAGCGCGGCACGCGTTTGCCGATCAAGCAAAGAACCTCATAGGGGACAGTGTCGAGCATCTGGGCAATGTCGAGCGCGCTAATGGAGGCCTGCTGGGACCGGCCCAGGAGCATGACTTCATCTCCCACGTTGACGCCGGGAATGTCCGTCACATCCAGAAGCGAGAGGTCCATGCTGATGCTGCCAACCAGCCGCGCCAGTCGGCCGCGCACGATGGCGTGACCCCGATTCGAGAGCGCGCGGTTGAGGCCGTCGGCGTAGCCCACTGGCACCGTGGCAATGCGGGAAGGGCGCCGGGTGTGGAAGGCCTCACCGTAACCCAGAGGCGTCCGGCTGGGAACGTCCTTAAGGTACACCACGCGGGATTTGAAGGTGAGTATAGGTTCGAAGTCCGGGAGGCGCGGAAGTTCTTTGCCCGGTGGCAGCACCAGCGGCGCGTAGCAGCCGTAGAGCAAGCCCCCGATGCGAATCATATTTTCGGGAAACTCGCGTCCAGAGAGCAGCGCGCCGGAGTTTGAAACGTGAGTCCACGTGGGTTCAATTCCGGCTGACTTCAGTTGCGCAAGCGCGGCGCGGAAACGTTCACCCTGCTCTTCCGTCTGGGTGGCCATCAAGTCCCCGGCAGAAGCGAGTTGTGTGAACAGGCCGGTTAAATGCACGCCCTCGAGCGTGCGATAATGTTCCAGGAAGGCCGGCACGCGGTCCGGCGGCATCCCGAGGCGCCCCAATCCGGTGTCCACCTTGAGATGGAACTCGATGGGCCGAGCGTACTGTCGAGCGCACTCGGCGTAGGTGTCAAGCCGGGCCGTGGAGGAAACCGAGGGCGTGAGCTGAAACTTGATCAGGTCCGCCGGGTCGCTCATATAGAGTCCGCCCAGGAGCAGTATGGGCTGAGTGATCCCTGCGGCTCTTAATTCCAGGGCTTCTTCAACGGTGGCCACTCCAAACCAATCCGCGCCGCATTGGGCAAGACAATTCGCCACCGCGACCGCGCCGTGGCCGTAAGCGTCCGCCTTGATGACGGCCATCACTTTGCGCCGCCCCGCCAGGCGGTGCACTCGCTCATAATTTCGTCGCAGTTTGGAAAGTGAGATCTCGACCCAGGTGGGGCGCAGCAGTTTGTCAGAGGGAATATCCACAAGTATCTCAGGGCTATTGACCGCGCGCCATGTTCGCAAACTTGGCATACGGCCTCATGAACACGACGGGGATATCGCCGGTGGGGCCATTGCGCTGCTTGCCGACTATCAGTTTCATCTCGAGCCCACGCCGGTCCACCTCACCTTCCGCTTCGCTTTCTTCCGCCGACTTGCGCTCGCGGAAAATGAAAATCACCACATCGGCATCCTGTTCGATCGATCCGGATTCACGCAGATCAGACAACTGAGGCCGCTGGCCGGGCCGCTGCTCGGGGGCACGGCTCAACTGGGAAAGCGCCAGGACCGGAACCCTTAACTCCTTGGCGATGCTCTTCAAGCCACGCGATATGTAACTGACCTCTTGCGTGCGGTTCTCAAAGCGCCCCTGACCTGAGACAAGCTGAAGGTAATCCACGACCATCAGGTCCAATCCCTTTTCCATCTTCAGGCGGCGCGCTTTGGCACGAATCTGCATGATACTCAGGGCGGGAGTATCTTCGATCAAGAGTGGAGCGTCCCCCAGCCGGCCCAAAGCGCGGGTTAACTTGTTCCAATCTTCGCGGCTCGAAAATCCGCTACGCAGCTTGTGGCTGTCGGTTTCCGCTTCGGAGCACAACAGCCGGATAACTAAGGACTCCTTGCTCATTTCGAGGGAAAAGAAGCCAACCGTTTTATGGTTCTGGATGGCGGAGTGGGCGGCGATGTTGAGCGCGAGGGCGGTTTTGCCCAGGGAAGGCCGGGCGGCCACTACCACCAGTTCACCGGGTTGGAGTCCCGAGGTCATGTTGTCGAGGTCAGCGAATCCGGTTTCAATGCCGGTGATGCGCTGGCCGCGGTCGAAGAGAACGTCGATCGTCCCGAAACTCGACTTCACAATGTCGCGAATGTTGGTGAATCCTGATTGGACCTTCTGCTCCGCGATGTCGAAGACCTGGCTTTGCGCCAAGTCGATCAGCGTATCGGGGTCATCCGTTCCCTCCAGGCAGCGTGAAATCACGTTTTGGGAGGCGTTGATAAGGCGTCGCAGAATCGACTTCTCTTTGACGATGCGGGAGTACTCGGAAACCGCTACGGAGGTTCCAACAGGCACACCATCCGTGAGGGCAGCGAGGTAAGCGGCCCCGCCGGCTTTTTCGATCTGCCCCTCCTTGGCGAGTTCTTCGGAGAGCGTAACCAGATCGATGGTGCGGTTCTTCTCCGAGATGGCGATCATTTTATCGAAAGTAATGCGGTGGGCTTCGGAAAAAAAATCGTCCTTCCCGACTCCCTCCAAAGCCAGGTTCAGGGCTGAATTGTCCAGAAGAATGGAACCGAGCAAGGCCCGCTCGGCTTCCAAATTGTGAGGTACGATTCGGTCACTGGCAGTAGAGCTTGGCATGGAAGAGAAAGTTTCCCCGAGTGTCAGAGAATTAATCGGAAGAGATTATACCAGTTGGGAAAAAGTCCCGGTGAGATTTTTACTCGGCGTAAGACCTCAGCTTCGGCACCGTAAAGGCAGGCCTTGCGCCTGCCTTTTCCAGGGCGCCCACGGGGGGGCGTCCCTACGCCGCCTGGCGCTGCATGCCAAGGTGGTTACTCTGCCGACGGCTTTGCCTCCGCCGGCGGCGATGGCGGAGGGGCTTGGGGCGGGGCCTTTGCTTCACCTTCACCTTCCACCCTCACCTTGACGAAGGCCGTGACGTCCCGGTGCAGTTTTATCGGCACATCGTATTCTCCCAAGACCTTCAGGGGTGAATCCAGAGCGATCTTGCGCTTGTCAATGTGGTAGCCTTGGGCCGCCAATTTCTCGGCAATGTCGATGGCCGTGACAGAACCGAAGAGTGTGCCTTTCTCTCCGGATTTTCTGGTCAGGGTTACGCTGACATCCTGAAGCAGCGTCCTCAAGTCCTCTGCGTCGCCCCTTTCCTTCGCTTCCAACTTCAGAAACCGGACGCGTTGCTGTTCCATCCACTTACGGTTCTGAGGCGTGGCGGCAACGGCCAGCTTCTTGGGCAGCAAATAGTTGCGCCCGTAGCCGTCGGCCACTTTCACCATTTGCCCTCTTGCTCCGAGCTTTTCAATATTCTCGAGCAGAATCACTTCCATCGTGAACTCCTTCTAGACGCCGGTCGAAAACGGCAACAACGCGATGTTGCGCGCACGCTTGATCGCCAAACTCAACGATCGTTGATGGGTTGAGCAAGTTCCGGTAAGGCGGCGAGGGAGAATCTTGCCCCGCTCGGAAATGAACCCACCCACCAGGCGGGCGTCCTTGTAGTCGATGATGTCAATCGCTTCCTCACAGAACTTGCATACCTTTCGCCGGCGGAAGAACTGCTTCTTGGGACCCGAAGGTCCACCCTCTCGCCGTGATTGCGAGCGCTCCGGGTCTCCAGGATTGGTTCGGGGTGCTGCCATATTGATCTGCTCCTTCATGCTGGGGGTACTTCCGCGGCCGGCTGTGGAGCCGGAGCCGCGGCGGGCTTGGAGCGGCGCTTCTTCAACTCCTGCTTTGCCCGCAGAGCTTTGAACTTCTCGGCGCGCTCCAAGTCTTCGTCAATTCGAATGGTCAGATACTTGATCACCGTATCCAAAACCTTCAAGCGGCGTTCAAACTCTTTGACGGTATCGCCGGAACCCTGCAAGCGGAAGAGAACGTAAATACCCTCACGTTGCTTCTCGACCCGATAAGCAAGCCGGCGGCGTCCTAACTTTTCCACTTTTTCGAGCTGGCCCCCCGAGCCCGCCACCACGCCTTCCATTTGGGCGATCAGTTTGTCAACATCTTCTTCGGTGACGTCGGGCCGGACAATAAAAATAATCTCGTAATTACGCATGGAACCTCACGATGGTTGGGTTGAAACCCGCCGGTTAAAGCGGTTCATGGCCTTCTGCGAACCTTCTCGAAGAATAACATGCACAGCTTCACAGGCCTGGCTGAGCATCTCAGCGACGGTTTCCAGGTCGGCCTCACGGAATCGCCCGAGGACGTACGAAACCATATCCTCGACCGGCTGCTCCGGCCTGACGCCCATGCGGACGCGCACGAAATCACCTGAGTCGAGCGCGCCGATTAGGGACTTCAGGCCGTTGTGGCCGCCCGCGCTGCCTCGGGGCCGGATGCGGATGCTACCCAGTGGAAGCGCCGCGTCGTCCACCAGCACAATCAAATCGCCTACGTCTAGACCGTATTTCGCGACCAGCCTGGCTACGGCCATCCCACTCAAATTCATATAGGTCTGGGGCTTGGCCAAAAGAACATCCAAACCCTCCAGGCGCGCCGCAGCCGTCAGGGCCTGAGCTTCACGATGCTCCAATTCCAAACCACACTCGCCGGCAAGGCGGTCCACAGCCATGAAACCCAGATTATGGGGTGTCGAGTGATACTCGTAGCCGGGATTTCCTAAGCCCGCGATCATCTTCATGACCAAAGACCGAAATTCGAAACTCGAAACTGGGAAATCGAAATTCGAACAGCAGAGACCCAATTCCCCAGATGGAATTTCAAAACCGAAACCGATTTTCGAATTTCGAGTTTCGATTTTCGAGTTTCGAAGTCCCAAATGTCAGCTTTCCTTCTTGCCTTCCTTCCTAGCTTCCTTCTTGGGCTCCTTGGGTTCCGGCGCTTCTGCTTCGGCTTCTTCCTCCTCCGCCTTGCCCTTGCGGATTACCTCAGGTTCGCCTGGCGCTGCCACGGCTTCCTCAGCCGTGGGCTTCACCTCTTCTTCCGCTCTCAACTCCACTACATGAGCGATCACGCGTGTGGGATCGGTCAGGATCTTGACCTTCGGATCCAATGGCAGGTCGGAAACTCGAAAGTTCTTACCCAGCTCGAGCCCGCTTACGTCCGCGACGAAACGCTCTGGAATATCGTCGGGAAGGCACTCCACTTCCACTTCCCGGAGCACAAACTCGAAGATTCCGCCTTGCACCTTCACGCCCACCGGTTCGCCGCTCACCTGAATCGGGACCTGAAGTTTCAGTTTTGTATCGCGCGCGATTCGCACTAGATCAACGTGAAGAAGATGGCCGTGGACGGGCTCGGACTGCCAGTCGCGGATCATGACTCGAGCCGGAGCCTTCCCCCGAATCTCGAGCGTGAAGATGGCATTGTGGCCGGACTCGGAGTGGAGAATCTGAAGAATCGCCTTGGGATCCACCGCCACGGGAATCGCCGGCCCTCCGCCCCCGTAAACTACCGCCGGGATCCGGCCCGCACGCCGCAGGCGCCTGGCAGCATTCTTCCCGAAATCCTGACGCGCCTCGACTTCCACAGCTTGAACCTGGGTCATGACTTTCTGCTCCTCATTGCAACAGCGTTCCGTGAAAACTGTCAATCCGAGCGCCGCGAGGAATGACACCGCCCGTCACAACTTCCAACGATTCAGATGAAGAGTTTGCTCACCGAAGTTTCCTCATGAATCGAACGAATGGCTTGCGCCAGCAACTTGCCCACGCTCAGCACTTTGATTTTCCCGCACTGCGCCGCCACGGGAGGGAGGGGAATGGAGTTGGTGGTCACCACCTGCTCGAGGGGCGCTGCACAAATCCTGGCGATGGCGTTTTCCGCAAACACGCCATGCGAACAGCACGCGTAGACTTTGGCGGCACCTTTCTCAGTCAGCGCCTCAGCGCTCTTCGCCAGAGTGCCAGCGGTATCCACCATGTCGTCGACGATGAGACACGTTTTGCCTTCGACCTCGCCAACCACGTTGAACATTTCCACCACGTTGGCGTCTTCACGACGCTTGTCGATAATCGCCAGAGGCGCACTGAGCCGCTTGGCAAAGGCTCGCGCTCTTTCCACTCCGCCCGGGTCCGGAGAAACAACCACGGGGTCGTTCAGCTTCAGCCGTCGAAAATGGCGCACCGTGACCGGCGTAGCGTAAAGGTGGTCCACGGGGATGTTGAAGAAGCCCTGAATCTGGCCGGCGTGCAGGTCGAGCGCCAACACGCGATCTGTGCCCGCCGAAGTCAACAAGTCGGCAACCAGTTTCGAGGAAATGGGCACCCGCGGGCGGTCCTTGCGATCCTGCCGGGCGTAACCGTAATAGGGAATCACAGCCGTAACCCGCTCCGCCGAGGCGCGCCGCAGGGCATCCAACATCACCAGCAGTTCCATCAGGTTGTCGTTAACGGGATTGCAAGTGGGCTGGATAACAAAGACGTCAGCACCGCGGACGTTCTCGAGGATTTGAAGGCGAACCTCTCCGTCGGGAAACCGTCCCACGTAAGCTTGGCCGAGGGGCACCTTCAATTCCGCGCATATCTCCCTGGCCAAGGCTGGATGAGCATTCCCACTAAAGACCTTGAGTTTGTGTTGAACCGGGTCCATCGCTCTCTTTTCCTCACCACATTCTGGAAACTCGAAATTCGAAAATCGAAACTCGAGGTTAGAATGACAACGGCTTTAACGAATTTCGGATTTCGATTTTCGAATTTCAAGCTTCGAACTTCGAACTTGGCTGGGAGGCCTGGATTCGAACCAGGGTTCCATGCTCCAAAGGCATGTGTCCTACCACTGGACGACCTCCCAACTTGTACGGGCAACTCGCCGACTGGCAGGTGGTTGCCACGCTGCAGCCATAAGGGCCGCCCCTTCCTCTCAGCGCTCGCACAGGAGTCGCCAGTAAGCGGTTCGCGACAACGTGCGTGACCGGAATATGAGCCACCCTTTGGGGATTAACTTGGATGCGTGAAGCAACCGGCGGGCAGATTCAAAGACCGCGTAGACGGCAGAACCACTGCCCGTCATGGACGCGATCTCGGCTCCGGCCCGGATGAGAAGGCGTTTCAAGCGTGCCAACTCAGGCCACTTTGCGAAAGCGACCCGCTCGAAGTCGTTTTCGGCCGGTCCCCAATCGAGCAAGGGAAATTGTGGCCACGCACCGACATTCTTAATGCTACGAAGTTTGTCTTGGCTTGTCAACCGCAAACCCGCTTGCCGGTAAGCCTCTGCGGTGGAGATGGGAAAACCAGGAAAAACCACCAGGCACTTGCGTGGGGGAAGATCCGGAAGCGGGTATACGTCTTCGCCGCGCCCACATCCCAGAACCCTGCCGCCCAGCAAGAAGAGCGGGACGTCTGACCCCAATTGAGCGGCCAGTGAGAATCGCTGGCGCGGCGGCAAACTCTCCCCGGTCAGCCGTTCCAGTCCCTCCAGCGTCGCCGCCGCATCGCTGCTGGCACCGCCCAAGCCGCTCCCCGCGGGGATCATCTTCTCCAGCCGCGCCCGCACCTCGCCCCGAAAGCCCGCTGCGCGCCGCCAAAGTTCGCAGGCCCGATGCACGAGGTTCTCGCTACTTGAGGGTATCCCCGGATTGTCGCACTCGAGACATATCCCTTCTCCGGCCCTCGAGAGCGAAAGCTCAAGCCGGTCATGAAGCGCGATAGTCTGATAAATGGTGCGGATTTCGTGATAGCCGTCGGGACGCTTGGCCAAGAGCTTAAGGCCCAAGTTGATCTTTGCGAAGGCGCGAAGACGAATGGAATGTTGCAAATTAGTGGGCACGTCGGGGCGGTTCAGGAACCGCCCGTGCAACTTGCGGGTCGGTTTGTAGGGGCGTTTGCGAACCACCCCTGCAATTAGAGCGGGCGAGACGCCCACGCTCCTTTATTTCTGGGCGGCACGCTGTTTAGACAGCCGAACCTTTAGATCCTCGAGCTCTTTTTGCAGCTTAGCCGCTTGGTCAGCATCGAAGTCGCTGGAAACCGCCTGCGGCCATTCCTTAAGGGCGCGTTCCCATTCCTGTTCGGCCAGGGTATCTTTACCCATCCGCAAATAGAGGCGGCCAAGATGCTCGAGAATGGTCGGATCGTCGGACATCAGGCGGGCGGCTTTCTCGAGGTGAGGCTCGGCGAGGTCACAGCGATCCATCTTGTAGTAGGCCCATCCTAGGCTATCTAAGTAAGCTCCATTGTTAGGGTCCAGTTGCAAGGCCTTCTGGATGTACTTCACCGACTCTTCCAGGCGCACTCCCCGGTCCGCCAGCATGTAGCCGAGATAATTCGCCGCCGAGGCGTTTAACGGATCGGCCGCCAGCACTTGCTTGAATTGCTCTTCCGCCAGGTCGTATTTCTTCTGACGCTCATAAATGGAGCCGAGCAGAAAGCGCGAGTACTCCTGCTCCTCCGGCTTGGAACTGGAAGCCAGCGCCTTGTTGACGGCCGCTTCCGCCTCCCCAAACTGCTTGGCCTGAATGTACACATTCGCGATTGAGAGGTAAAGCTCCCGGTCCTCCGGGGTATTCTTCATCAGCGCCTGGAGCTGCTTGACGGCTTCCTCCACCCGCCCTAGTTCACCCACCACATAGGCCTGCAGAATGCGCAACTCCCGTACATCTGGGTATTTCTGCAATACTGCATCCAGTTCACCTACCGCCTGCGGCAGCCGATGGTTCATGCGCATCGTGTCCACGATGAGCTGTTCACCCCGCGCCACCTGCCCTTGACCCAGCGCCACGATTTGATTGAAAGCTTGCAAGGCGGGCTCGTATTTGTGTTGCGCGCGATAAATCAATCCCAGCCGCTCCAAGAACAGGGCGCGATTGTTCGCCTCCGCCGCCGTGTATTGGTTCCCGGCATGCTCCGACCCCTTGACCAGTCCCTGCAACAGGTCGATGGCCTTGTCCTGGTTCCCGACCGCATCCTCGAGCAGCGCCTGCTGATAGGGGATTTCCGGATTGTCTGAGTTATTCCCCTGAAGCGCCTTGGCGCGTTCGAGCTCTTTGCGGGCCTCATCGTACCGCCCTTCCTGCAGGTCGAGTTTTTCCATCTGCAAATAGGTTGGTGCGTCATCAGGATCGGCCTTCAAGATCTTCTCTAATTCCCCACGGGCGGCCGAAGTGTTTCCCATACCCATCAACGCCTCAGCATAAGCCCGGTGAAGTTCCTGGTTCTCGGGGTCTTTTGCTAAAGCCTTCTCGTAAGTGGCCACGGCAGAATCAAAATCGCGCGTCTGGCTGTAGGCATAGCCCAGCATGCCGAGCAGCGGCGGGCCCATTTCATCTTCGGGAATCCTCTTAAGCAGTTCCACCGTCCGCGCGTAGTCGTTTTGCTCGAAATACATCTGCGCCAAACTGCTCAGCCCCTCTTTGGAATCGGGGTCCACGTTCAGGACCTTTTTATAGGCTTCTTCGGCCTTCTGGGGCTGATTGTTCATCTTGTAAAGGTTTCCCAGGAACTGCCAAGAGTCCGAATCCGAGGGTTGCAGGCGGGTAAGGACCTCCATGTGCCCGATGGCCTTCACGAGGGCATCCTTGTTCATCTTTTCGGCCTGGTTCTCTCCCAGCATGTGCGAGTAAATCCTGGCCAGCAGCCGGTGGGCATCCGGGTAGTTGGGGTCAGACTTCAAAACGTCTTCCGCTTCATGAATCGCTTCCCCGACACGTGCCACACGCCAGTAGAGTTCGGCCAGTTCGACCCGCAAGAACAATGATTCGGGGTCGGCGGCGATGGCCAGTTTGTACTCGGAAATGGCCCGGTCAACATAATCAGCGCGATTGTACACGCCCGCCAGCTCTTTGTACCGCCTCGCCAACATGAAATGGTAATAAGCTTGGGCGTGATCCACAGCCGGCGCGACCGTCTCTCCAGACGATTTGCCCGCCCCCGTCGCACCGGAATCCTGCAGCGCGAAAAGCGCCGTGGCCCCCATCAAGATGACGACTACCCCAACCCCTAATCTCTTGCCAAGTTTATGCATACTTTCCTTTCTGCCCCGCTAAGTCCCTCACAGTTAGATGCAAATTATGGCATAGAGGTACGAACGTGTCAAAAACCAGCCGGGTGCCAAGCGTCAGGTGTCAGATTTCAGGGTCCAGTATGCAGCCTCCAGCTATCGGCTATCAGCCTGTTGCGTAGGGCTACCCCTAGTAGTTGCCCCGGGCGGACATAAAGGCTGATTTCTGTGCCTCGTGACTTACCGGCCCCTCGGACGTTGCGAATTCGAACTCCTTCCGGCACAGGCAGGAGTGCCTGCGCTACCGCCTCTTGAGTAACCACACTTCTGCAACCTGGCACCCACGACCGTTGCCGCCCAATCCCGGCTCTCGGTTCCAGATCAAGTTCAGCTCGCCCCCCGCCGTGGCTTCGGGTGGGATGTCGAATTCGAGCGGGCGAGGCGGCCATGGCTTGTGCATGTAAGGATGAATTTCTAGATCTTCGTTACACCTCATCCGGATGATCGCCGCTCGTTCATCACCCGAGTAGACAACTCGGACACGATATCGGGCCTGAGGATCCAGGCCTGTATAGCGCAATTCCAAAGGGGCATCAAAAAGAGATTCAGCCCAGCGCTTCCAGGAAATCGGCGTCTGATCTCCAAAAGGATCAGGGTAATCAAACCCCACCAATGACGAGGCGCGAAACTCAGGGTCCTCGAAGCCACCGACGCCTCGAACCAAGTGAGCTTGCCGGGAGAGATCACCCAGATCATCGTAAAACCCACCCGGCCCCGGATTCGCCCAATTCAGGATTTCCTCGACCGCCTTCATCTGCTCTTGTTCAGAGGCCAGACCGCGAATCTGCCTGATCCTCCACCGAAGCCAAGGAAGATTGGTGATTGGCGCATCGAGCGTGTCGAGGTTTGCACCCCGTGAGACCGCTTCCGCCTCGTATCGCTCCACGGATAGCTGCATACGAATACTTTGATAAAGGGCCTCTCCCAGCTCCAGAATCTTACTTCTCCAATCCGGAGCCAGCGAGCCCGACAGCGCCTTTTCCACGATCGCTTCCGCTTCCGACAGGAGGGCCGGGGCGTCAAGTTCGCTCGTGCGGCGACGGGCTTCCCCGGGGTCAATGTCCAGAGGGCCGGGCCGTACCCCGACTCGCCGGATCTCTTCGAGTTTGTTCATGATTTGATCTTCAATCTCGGTTTCAGACAGCAAGCGGCGCCTGATATACGCATCGTAGTACGCGCGGTAGAGCGCCTGCTGGAACCTCCACTTCAACAAGTCATGGGGAGAGGCAGAGTCCTCCATCACCTGGAACTGCCGCAGCGTGATGTAAACATTCTCGTTCGACAGCAAGGGTCCTTGCCAATTTCGCTCCAGGCTGAGCAAACCGTGTGCAAAACCGTCGGTATATTGATCTCCCATGAAGTAGCGGCTATAGTCACGCAGCACGTCGATGACTTTTGCTTCCGGATCCCACGCCAAGGCGCTCCAGACGATCTTGTTGACATCGTCGTTGCATCCTTCGGAGTAACTGAGGAAGCCAATTGAATAGGGCGCATCGCGACGGAAAATGTTTGCCGCGCCCTCCGCTCGCGGGTTGATGACCTCGCGGCCCTCGGTGTAAGCATAAGCCGTATCCCAATCCGGAACCGGAAACTGGCATTCCACGCTGTGGGTAATGTCCGGGTAAAGCCGGATGGGATACTGCTGGGGAATCTGCTTCCTCAACGTCGGCAAGTCATCGCAATTCTGAGGACCGTACACCACTCCGCTTAGCCAGGAGGGCTGGTCTTTTTGCAGGATTTGGTAAAACTCGCTTGTCCATTCCCGATTGAACGACTGCGGGGAAATCCAGACTTTTCCCTTGGGATGATATTTATGCAGGTTCTCCCCTTGCTTCTGCAAGAGCGCCAACAAGTACTTTGGGCGTGTGTGGCCCGGATCTCCCCCAGGGACAAATACCACGTCGATGCGCGGCAGCGCGCGAAAGACCTGTTCCCACTCGTGCAGTGCAAATTCGACGGTCCTTGGATCAGCATAATTCGCGTCCATGGCGGGGTACCAGATCCACACGTCCAATCCGTATTCGTCACAGATTCGCGACATCTCAATCATCATCTGCATCGGGGGTAGAGGAAAATGAGGACTGTCGGGTGCATCGTCGGAGCGGGGAGGAATCAGCTCGATGGCGTTTGTCCCGAAAACGGCCAGATCGCGAATATACTGGTCCCACATGGGGACGTTCCAGCCGTCGTAGGAATTGGTCTTCGGCCGGTATCCTAACTGGTGCCCACGGAGCGAATATTTCGGACTGGTTGAGAGATTCAATCGGCTGCCGATCGTCACCTGGCCCTTGACCATGCGCAGCGCGCGCAGCAATCCACCCACCCCAAACAGAATGCCCCGCTCGTCTGCTCCCAGAACGGCGACGACCGGCCCGCCGGCCCCCGCCCAGGCCCGCAACGCATAGCCTTCGGCGGCCAGGGCCGGCGGGCGTGCAAAAAGGCTCCTGAAAAGACCGGGCTTGAGGCCCTCCAAAGCAGCCGCCTGCCCAATGATGATGGAAGTCGATACAGAACTCGGCCAGGAGTTGACGACCTGCCATTGAATCCCCGTCCGCCTCTCGACCTCTTCGGCAAGCACCGAGACCGCTTTTTGCTCCCGTCGGGAAAGAGTTGCAGGCTGCACGATGACCGCTTGGCTCAAGTCCAGCGTTGCTTCGCTGCCGCTAGCCGCGGCTGCGCCCCCTGCGCGCACTACACCATCCGCCGAGCCTGCCTTGAAAGGATAAATTCCACTGGCGAGCCAGGCGGATGCCCCACTGCTCTTTAAAAAATTCCGTCGGTTCATGAGCGCCTCCTAGTCGGGAAAGTACAAACGCACACTACCACGCCCGCCACCGGCCCTGCAAACGGCGCGACCGGCGGGTACTGTCCTAGTCGGCAACGCTTTGCCGTTGATGAGGGTGTTCGACAACCCCAGTAGAAACTAATCCACAGGCGACGCGCCAAGGCCCTGGACGCATGATAGAATGGCCCACGATTCAGCGGAGGTGCATGTTGATGCGAAGAAAAGATCTGACCCGGCGAGAGTTTATTGAGAGGACTGCGGGGGGACTGGCTGGGGCGCAGCTCATTCCATTGACTCGAGGGGCGAAGGCATCTCCAGGCCATACGATGACTGGGACCCACCCTGCAACTTCGGGATCTACCCTCGGGCGCCAGAAATCTCTGCGGGGATTCTACGGCCCCCAGTCGGGGGACTGGACACCCTCCTTCGGGGAAATGGAGCGCGGCGCCGCAGGAGGTTTGCCCGAGTTCACTGACGCGCTCGGCGGCTTCCCGCGTCCCGGCATATTTCCCGTTCCGCAACAAATGATACTGCGCGGCGCCCCATTTACTCTGAACGAAGATTGCACCCTGGCCGTTCCGCTGGCCGCTTCAACAAGCGACGTGGCGCTGGCTCGCTCCCTCACGGAGGAATTGAGTGACCGCTATGATCTCCAGTTGAAAGTCGAACGCTCGGCAAAGCTCCCTACGGCGAAGAGATTCATCGTGGCTGGATCGCTCCAGAATCCGCTGGTTCGCGAATTCTGCCATCAGAAGCACCTGAAAGTGACCGCCCAGAGCCCTGGCCCGGAGGGTTATGTTCTGCACGCCGATGAAAACGCTATGGTCATCGCGGGTAGCGACGAGCGAGGCGCTTTCTATGGATTGCAATCGCTTCGACAACTCATTGCCGGTGGAGAGAAACCTCTTCAGGTGCCTGGCGTGCAAGTGCGCGACTGGCCGGACAAGCCTTTTCGCGGCGTCAAGCTCTATGTGCCTGGCGGTTCGAGCATTGCTTATTTCCGCCGCTTCATCCGTGACGTCATGGCGTTCTACAAATTCAACACGCTGATGATGGAGATGAACGCCTGCATGCGGCTCGAGCGCCATCCCGAAATCAATTCGGGCTGGGTGGAATTTGTGCGCGATACCAACTACAGCCGGCTCAACTACCCGCCCGGCGCCCTCCATGGCCGCGAGCAGAATTCTTCGCACCAGGATTGCGGCGATGGCAGCTTTCTGGAAAAGGACGAAGTCGCGGAACTGGTTCGCTGGGTGAAAGCGCATTACATTGAGGTGGTCCCGGAGATTCCCTCATTTACGCACAGTTTCTACCTGCTAGCGCGGCATAAGGACCTGACCGACGTCCCCGGCGACAAGTGGCCGGACACCTATTGCCCGTCCGAGCCGCGTAGTTACCAGCTCATTTTTGAAGTGATGGACGAATACATTGAGGTCATGAAGCCTCGCCTCCTTCACGCCGGTCATGATGAGTGGTTTGCACCGTTTGGAATCTGCCCACGCTGCAAGGGCAAGGACTTCGGTGAGCTTTATGGGCAGGACCTGCGAAGGATTCACGACTATCTGACGGGCAAGAATATCAAGATGGCCATCTGGGGTGATTACCTGCTCGAAAGGGTGCGCGGCAAGGGTTTGCAGAAGCGCACCGCACCTGACGGCTGGCAATACACTTCGCCGGGCGCCATGACGCCACAACAGGTGAAGGACTTGGTTCCCAAAGACATCCTCCTCTATAACTGGTTCTGGGACAAGGAAGATGGTGGAGAAGAGAACGAGGCACGACTGGATGAATGGGGCTTCCACCAGGTCTACGGCAATTTGGAGCCCGGACTGGAGAACTATCTGGAGCGCAGCAAACGGAAAACCATCATCGGCGGCGCACCCTCCTCCTGGGCCGCGACTACGGAATTCAACATGAGTAAAGACATGCTCTTCAGTATTATCGGATGCAGCAATATGCTTTGGTCGAAAAAGGCATTGGAGATGGGTGAACTTGCCAGGACCACACAAAGTTCCATTCCCGTGTTGATGTCGAGTTTGACCGGCGTGACGCCGCCCAGCGTGACAGAAGGCGCGGTTACGCCCTTGGATATTTCCAGCGCCTTCAACGCAAGCGCGCTCGATGAGGTATTTGGGGTGGATTTCCGAGGGATCAAGACAGGCAGGAGCGCCTTCGGGCCGCACGTGTTCGACCTTGCCTGGACGGGAGGGAAAGTCGCAGTTATGGTGGGGACGGAAGGGACGCAGCCCAACTCGTTGCCGCGCGAAGTCACGATAAAGGTTGGCGAGGACGCCACAAGCCTGCTCTTCTTGCACGCCTGCGCCATTCCTGCCACCAACAAGGAAGCCTATCGGCTGATCTGGGACATGGCCGACTCGGCAGACCTGCTGGGCTGGTACGAGGTTGTCTACGAGGACGGCCTGCCGGAAGTCATCCCAATTCGTTACGGAGTGAACATCCTGGAGTGGAATTGGGGCAGGGATGAGAGGTCGGGGAAATACTGCTATGACGCCCAGGCGGTGATATGCTCGGAATCTTCCCAACATAGGAACTCATCAACTACAGAGATTCTTCGCTCCGCCCTGGACCATCCGGCCCAGGGCTCCGCTCCGAATGACACAGTGAATGCTCAGAATGACAGACCAAGCGTTAGTGAACACCTGCGGCCGACCGCCGAACATCCGATCACCTTCTTCGTTTTCGAGTGGGAAAGCCCGCGGCTGGGGAAAGTGATTCGCGAGGTCCGGCTGAAGGGCTCGACACGTTTCCGGGGGGCGGTGGCAGGATTCGAGAATTTCTATGGCGACGTGATTCCTAACAACGCCGTCATTTTGAAAGCCGTGAGCCTGGTCAAGAAGCGAGCGTGAGGTTGCCAGCGCGTTTTAGGGAGACGGCTTGCCCTCCCTGGATGGTGGTCAGCGACGACCTGCGACTATGCCGCCTGACTTGCGGAAACGTTTTGCCTTTGCGAAGGACCTCCATCCTAAAGGACCTCCTCCGCGCAGTTCGTCAGCCGACGGACTGCGCGGAGAAGGAATAAAAGTGCGGCATTGGCCGTAAAGCCACAGGCTTTCCGCAGGTCGGAGCGGCGGAGCCGCGCTGAGTGATGGCGTGGGTTACTAATCTGGACAGCCTTGGGCAAGCCCACCCCTATAATACAGCCCTAGGGTTTCGGTGGGGCAGCCCCCGGAGTTGCGGATGGGCCTGCAACGCTACTGAATTCCGGGCCGAGGCTGGCGACGGCGGCCCGAAGCTCCGAAATGTCGTATCCAACGCTGTAAAAGGTGACCTTACCTTCTGGATCGATGAGAACGCCTAAGGGAACCCCCTCAAGTCCGAATACCCTACCGAGAGTCCCGTCTTCATCGTGGTAATTGGGCCAGGGAATCTGCTGCTCCTTTACGAACTTGGCCGCGTCGCTGGCATCTTCTTCATTTTCAATGCTGACCCATACCAGCCCTTTGCTCGCTGTTTCCGCGTAGAGTTTCTTCAGGTCCGGTATGAGCGCGACGCACGGCCCGCACCAGATCGCCCAGAATTCAACAAAAACCGGCTTGCCACGATAGGAACTCAGCGGTATTTCCTTCCCCTCCCTTATGAGGCGAATTTCCGGGGCCGGCTTACCAACGAATTCAGCGGTTTGAAGAGGACGGCTTCGGGCGGAAGGGTCGGGGAAACATGCAACCAACTTGGCATCCGAGGGCGGCGAAAAGTCGAAAGAACTCTCAGGCTCCTGCTCGTCGAGTTGGACCACATTAAATACTGTCGTCTCTTCCGTAAACAGCGGGATGTGGGCGCCAGAGGCGGTGGCCCTATAGCCGTCAATTCGCAACACGGTTTTGACGATTAGGTTTCGTGACTTGTCCACCCAAACCGTCTCCTCAACCTTATAGTCGGGTTTGCGCGATATGAAGTCAGCGCCCGTGAAGCGCACCACACGGCATTCGATGCTGCGCCCGCCCACCGCCACAGTCTCGTCCGGCAAAAAGCTCGCAGATTTGTGATGAGTCGAAAGGCTTCGGATATCTGCCACAAGGAGCTGTGCATCGTGGGCGCGTATTTCCTCCTGGGGAATAAAGTGGCGCTTCTCCGAATCGCCGGCCGCAGCCGCCGTTTCCGTATACTGATGCTCGTCCAGGTGGTAATTCCACTTTGTAGTTCCGTTGGACACGAAGACAGCCGAGCCGAACGCAGAACGGCCCTCAAAGCGATATCGGCCTCCAGGCGCGACAATCGCCGTCAGAAGGGTCTTGTGCCAATTGTGCGACAGCTCATTCCTGTCGACCCTTTCCAGTGTCGCCTCGATGTGGTACGACTTGGCGTCTGAATACCGCTGGGTCACGCGGTTCAGGAAGTCGAGGGCATCGTCCGGGGGGTTCACGGCCGTGCCCTGAATGAGCAGTGCCAGCGTAAGGACAAAGGAGAAGTCCATGCAGGGCCACCTCCCATTGCGTTGATTATACCCCGGTACTTCTGCCTGCGAAGGCAAAGTCAGGACAGGACGCTCGCGTTCTTTTGCACTTTGTCAAAAGCTTCCAGGATATCGTCGACGTCGCTCTTTTCGCCGAGGAGCACGTTCTGCTCCAGGTAAAAAGCTGTCGCGCACAACTGGTCATTCTTGGGAAGGTGATTTTCCCGGAGATACATTTCAAGTCGCTCTCGAGAGAACGCAGCCCTGAAGCCGCGCGAATTGAGGCTCCGCTCGATAAAGGGTTCCTTGTTGAGCGGCGAATAACCCCCTCCCGCCAAAATTCCTTCTGCGGCCAAAGCGTTCGCCACTTTTTCTTGCCGCAAACCGTTGAAATGGTCCGGGTCGCAACGCACGCCAAAGCAGTAATGGTTCTGCCGTGTCGATTCGGGGTAATTCTCCTGCACCATGTAGCCAGGAATTTTCTTCAACTCCGCTATCAAATAAGCGGCGTGCGCCTCCCGCTTGGCGCAAAGCTGCTCGTACCGCTCAAGTTGCCCTATAAGCACCGCGGCTGCAAAGTCGGAGATTCGATACTTGAACCCCCGAATCGCATATTGATGAGTCTTTGGATCGCCTCCAAAGTTTCTGAACATGTAAGCGTTTTCGATCAACTCTTCATCGTCGCTCACCAAGGCTCCGGCCTCTCCACCGGGAAGGCATTTGGTCTCCTGGAAACTAAAACAGCCCATCCTTCCCAACCCGCCGACCTTCTTTCCCTTCCACTCTGCGTGGTGCGCTTGACATGCATCCTCGATGACCGGAATGTTGTGCTTCTCGCCGATGGCGAGTACCTTATCCAAGTGCGAAGGAGCGCCATAAATGTGCACGGGCATGATGGCGCGGGTATGTTCCGTAATGCGGTGCTCGATGTCATCCGGGTCAATCTGGAACGTCTTGGGATCCGAATCGGCGAAAACCGGAAGCGAGTAGCCCATCATCACGGCATCGACAGTAGCGATGTAAGTGTAAGGGGAAAGAATGACCTCGTCACCCGGCCCGACACCCAAGAGCTCCAGGGCCATTTGCAGGGCATGGGTTCCGCACGGGGTCATGACACAGCCGCGCGTTCCGACCTCTCTGGCCCAGGCCTTTTCAAATTTGGGAATGAATTCGCCATCCATTGTGCACCAGCGATGGTTACGAAGCGACTTCAGGATATTCTGCTCATCGACCTCAGTGGTCTGTGGCCAATCCGGGAAAGGCGCCGAGCGGACGGGCGTCCCTCCCTGCACGGCCAGCCGATTGGGATTGCCTGAAACAGCAAAACTACGCGGAACGGCTCCTGCCGCCGCTAGACTTATCGAAGTCTTCCCCAGAAACTCCCTCCGGCTCAACGTTTTCTTTTGCATATGGTTGTCTCTCCTCCCCGAAAAATCCCATGCGTAAAGTAGACTATCCCCTTATCCTAAGGCTGATTGCAACGGTACCGCTTTGTGCGCGGCATGTCAATGCCGGGGAGCCCGTGACACGCCCATCAGAGGACAGCAAGCCCTCGCCCTACAGCTTGTAGAGGCTGGGCTTGCCTTACCCTGGTCGATCATCATTGACTTATTACCAGCAAGATTGTATCGTCGGGCAACGCGCAGAAAAGTGGAACTCATAAGGAGGAGATTGCCCATGGTCCAGAACCCATCATCCAACACGCAGGAAATTACGAATCCGTCGAAGTCTGAACCCAGCCGCCGGGATTTCCTGAAGGGGGCCACGACGGTTGCCGCCAGCTTGGTGGCGCCGGTCGCGCTCCGCGCCGAACCCGCGGAGTTGCTGCCCCAGGTGAGTTTGGGGTCCCACCGCGTCTCGCGGCTGATCGTGGGAAGCAATCCCATCTACGGTTATTCGCACTTTAACCGGCAATACGACATGCACATGCGAGAGTGGTTCACGGACGAGCGCATCGTCAAGCTGCTGGTGGACTGCGAACAGGCTGGAATTAACACCTGGCAGGCCAGTTTCAACTGGGACATGAAACGGCAATTCCCGAAAATTCGGGGGGCGGGATGCAACATTCAGTTCATCTGTTTGGTTGCCTCCTGGCACTACGACGAAAAAATGGGGCGTACACCGGAAGAGGTCCTGGATGGAACGATCAAGTGCGCACAAGCGGCAGCGGAATTCAAGCCCATAGGCATGGCTTTCCACGGTGGGGCCACCGACATTCTCTTTCGCGCAGGCAAGATCGACCTGCTCAAAGCCTATATCGACAAGGTCCACGACCTAGGCGTCGCGGCCGGCATCTCCACTCACAACCCCAAAATCCTGACCACGCTCCAGGAGAAGGGATTTGCCAACGAGTTCTATATGACGGGCCTGCATTATCTCACCCGTCATCCCGAGGATTGGATGAAGGAAATCGGCACGGTTCCCATCGACGAAGGCTGGATCGCCTCCGACCCGCCGAAGATGGCTGAAGCCATTCGCCGAGTCGACAAGCCGGCGCTGGTCTACAAGGTTCTGGGGGCCGGCCGGAAGTGCAACTCCGAAGAACAGAAACGCAAAGCCATCGCCTGGGCCTACAGGAATATCAAGCCGATTGACGCCGCGATTATCGGGCTCTACCCGCGCTATTCGGACCAAGTCACGGAAACCATCCAAATGGTGCGCGAAGCTCTGTCCTGAGGAGCGAATCGACGTGCTGGATTCGTTCAATCTGATGAAGGTGACGTTGACCTCCCGCACGCCCGTCAATGTAGCGGGGGGGCATCACCGTAAATTCTGACCCAGTCGCGTAAGGCCATCACGACCCTCGGGTCAAGTTGGGTCCCGGAGCAACGGCGTAATTCGCGGAGAGCATCCTCGACGGTGCGAGCGCTTTTATAGCGTGAGCCGCGAACTATACAATGAAAAGACTCTGCCACAGCCACGATACGTGCCCCAAGTGGAATTTCTTCCCCTTGCAAGTGATCGGGGTAACCCTTGCCGTCATAGCGCTCATGGTGGTGACGGACGATGCGCGCAAGACCTTTCTTTTTCAAAGTTTCCACTATTTTTGAGCCCCAGGCTGCATGGCCCTTCACTGTTTCGAACTCTTGCGGCGTGAGAAGCGTGGGTTTGTCGAGGACGTCCTCAGGCACATTGATTTTACCGATGTCATGGACGATGGCAGCCAGCTTGATGTCTCCGATTTCTGTCTCGGATAATCCCACCTGCAAGGCAATCCTGGTCGCCCACAAGGAAACCTCCTCGCCATGGCCCCGGCTATAAGGATCCTTGGCTTCAATGGCGAAAGCGAGGGCAGTGACGGTGTCCAGAAGCGCTGTCACCCTCTGCCCCAACTCTGGCTTTAAAGTGTCAAGTCCCGCACCCGCTGCCATCTAATCCTCCCCTTCGCCCTGACGGGCGCTGACCGAGCGAGCCTCCGGATAATCTGCAGGCGTCTTAGCCCGCCCAATCTCTGTCAATACCCCCTCACTCCTTGCCCCTCCCCGCTTGGGAACCGATCTCTACCCCTATTTTCGGCTGAACGCGAGGAGTAAGTGAGGGTAATAAGTGGCGAATTTGAGGGTCAAGAGGGAACGAGCGAATCCGACGGAAAGGCCGTCACAATTCCGAAATGATCCCAGGCAGCAATCCGCCCCGCAGCGGGGCACCATTTCACACTGAAACCGAGGACGGACTCCGGCTTCTAACCCGTCGCTTTTTGACAGGGCGTCGGAACGCTGCCCGGGATTGAATCGGAATCAATGACCACCCAATTCGGACCGATCACGTCAGGCCAGAAACTGAACGAACAACTATTTGTGAGTGTTAGCTTCAATTTTCTCTAAGATCGCGATAAGTTTGT